>Ga0160472_100043_pt1 | contig 224750 bp, 223 predicted proteins | sample HID1973M_E11MG_FD_108267 | JGI IMG/M metagenome (GOLD analysis project Ga0160472, IMG submission 108267) | Enriched mosquito-associated microbial communities from UW Madison campus, WI, USA - HID1973M_E11 MG | ecosystem: Host-associated > Arthropoda: Insects > Digestive system > Unclassified ... | reverse complement strand
TGAAGTTCGAAGTCGAACTGATCGCCCCGATCGCGATGGAAGAGAAGCTGCGCTTCGCCATCCGTGAAGGCGGCCGCACCGTCGGCGCAGGCGTCGTCTCGAAAATCCTGAAGTAATTCGGGACGGGGCAGGGGGTGGCGACACCCCCGCTTCAAATAACCTGGGCAGCCTTCGATTCGGGGGTTGCCAAAAGGTAAACCGGCGGCTATGCCGCCGGCTTGCCAATTTGAATACCAGTTCGAAGCAGGCGCCACATGGTGTGACGTCTGCCTCTCAACCGGATACCCCCGCAAGAGGGATGAAAATGCAAAGCCAGAATATCCGCATCCGGCTCAAGGCGTTCGACTATCGCGTTCTGGATGCCAGCACGCAGGAAATCGTGAACACCGCCAAGCGCACCGGCGCTCAGGTCCGCGGTCCGATTCCGCTGCCCAACAAGATCGAGAAATTCACCGTTCTGCGCGGTCCGCATATCGACAAGAAATCCCGCGACCAGTGGGAAATCCGCACGCACAAGCGTCTGCTGGACATCGTCGATCCGACCCCCCAGACCGTTGACGCCCTGATGAAGCTCGACCTCGCCGCTGGCGTCGATGTCGAAATCAAGGTGTAAGGAGGCCATTATGCTGCGGACTGGTGTAATCGCCAAGAAGCTGGGCATGACCCGGCTGTTCCTGGAAGACGGGCGTCAAGTTCCCGTCACCGTTCTTCATGTCGACAACCTGCAGGTCGTCGCTCAGCGCACCGCTGAGAAAGACGGCTATGTGGCCCTGCAACTCGGCGCGGGCGAGGCGAAAGCCAAGCGCACCACCGCCGCGCTGCGTGGTCACTTCGCAAAGGCCAATGTCGCTCCCAAGCGCAAGATCGCGGAATTCCGCGTTGCCGCCGAAAACCTGATCGAAGTGGGCGAGGAAATCATCGCCGACCACTACTTCGCGGGTCAGTTCGTCGACATCGCCGGCACCTCGATCGGTAAAGGCTTTGCCGGTGCGATGAAGCGTCACAACTTCGGTGGTCTGCGCGCCTCGCACGGTGTGTCGATCTCGCACCGTTCGCACGGTTCGACCGGCCAGTGCCAGGACCCCGGCAAGGTGTTCAAGGGCAAGAAGATGGCTGGCCATCTTGGTGCCGTTCGCGTCACCACGCAGAACCTGCAGGTCGTCAAGACCGATGCCGACCGTGGCCTGATCATGGTCAAGGGCTCGGTTCCGGGTTCGAAAGGTGGCTGGGTCACCATCAAGGATGCCGTGAAGAAGCCGCTGGCTGAAACCACGATCTATCCTGCCGCGACCCGCTCGAAAGCCAAGGAAGCGCATCGTCTGGCCGAAGAGGCCGCCGCTGCCGCCGCCGCCGAGGAAGAAGCCGCCCGCAAGGCCCAGCTTGAAGCTGAAGCCGCCGCGCAGGCTGCTGCCGAGGCAGAGGCCCAGGCTTCGATCGAGGCCGACAAGGCCGCCGACAACGCCGCGCCCGAAGGAGACGATAAATGAAACTCGATGTGATCACGCTCGAAGCCGGCAAAGCCGGTGACATCGACCTGAGCGATGACATCTTCGGGCTCGAACCGCGTGCGGATCTGCTGCATCGCGTCGTGCGCTGGCAGCGTGCGAAGGCGCAGCAGGGGACCCACTCGGTCCTGGGCAAGTCGGATGTCAGCTACTCGACCAAGAAGATCTATCGCCAGAAAGGCACCGGCGGCGCCCGCCACGGTTCCCGCAAGGCGCCGACCTTCCGTCACGGTGGTGTCTACAAGGGCCCGACCCCTCGTTCGCATGCTTTCGACCTGCCGAAGAAAGTCCGCGCGCTTGGCCTGAAGCACGCCCTGTCGGCGAAATTCGCCGCGGGTGAGCTGGTCATCGTCGAAAGCCTGAACATTGCCGATGCCAAGACCTCGGCCGTTGCCAAAGCGGTCAAGGAAAATGGCTGGAAGCGCGTTCTGGTGATCGACGGCGCCGAAGTGAACGAGAACTTCGCCCGTGCCGCCCGCAACCTCGAAGGCGTGGACGTCCTGCCGTCGATGGGTGCCAACGTCTATGACATCCTGCGTCGCGACACGCTCGTGCTGACGCGCGCCGGTGTCGAAGCTCTGGAGGCTCGTCTGAAATGACCACGAAGCCCGAACATTACGACGTGATCGTGAAGCCGCTGATCACCGAGAAAGCGACGCTGGTTGGTGAAGCCAACGCGTTTGTTTTCCAGGTTGCCAAGGACGCGAACAAGCCCGCCATCAAACAGGCGGTCGAGGCTCTGTTCAACGTCAAGGTGAAAGCGGTCAACACCACGATCACCAAAGGCAAGACCAAGCGTTTCAAGGGCCGCCCCGGCGTCCGTTCGGACGTGAAGAAAGCCTATGTCACGCTGGAAGCCGGCAACACCATCGACGTGTCGACCGGCCTCTGATATAGAGCCACCGAATCGACGGCCCCCCAGCGGGGCCGTCGTGTTTTGACTGAAACGGACCACCACAGGTCCAAAGCAACGGAAGACAGAAAGCATGGCACTCAAGTCGTATAAACCGACGACGCCTGGCCAGCGTGGGCTGGTTCTGATCGACCGTTCGGAGCTTTGGAAAGGGCGCCCGGTCAAATCCCTCACCGAGGGTTTGACCAAGAACGGCGGCCGGAACAACACCGGACGGATTACGATGCGCCGCAAGGGCGGCGGGGCGAAGCGTCTTTACCGCATCGTCGACTTCAAGCGCACCAAGTTCGATGTGGCCGCGACGGTCGAGCGGATCGAATACGATCCCAACCGCACCGCGTTCATCGCGCTCATCAAATATGAAGACGGCGAGCAGGCCTATATCCTTGCTCCGCAGCGTCTTGCCATCGGCGACAAGGTCATCGCCGGCGCAAAGGTCGACGTGAAGCCCGGAAACGCGATGCCCTTCTCGGGCATGCCGATCGGCACGATCGTCCACAACGTCGAGCTGAAGCCCGGCAAAGGCGGGCAGATCGCCCGTTCGGCTGGCACCTATGCCCAGTTCGTCGGTCGCGATGGCGGCTACGCCCAGATCCGCCTGTCCTCGGGCGAGCTGCGTCTGGTCCGTCAGGAATGCATGGCCACCATCGGCGCCGTGTCGAACTCGGACCACTCGAACCAGAACCTGGGCAAAGCGGGCCGCAACCGCCACAAGGGCATCCGCCCGAGCGTCCGCGGCGTCGCAATGAACCCGATCGACCACCCGCATGGTGGTGGTGAAGGCCGCACCTCCGGTGGTCGTCACCCGGTCACGCCCTGGGGCAAAGGCACCAAGGGCAACAAGACCCGCACGAACAAGTCGACCGACAAGTACATCTTGCGGTCGCGCAATGCGAAGAAGGGGCGTTAATCCATGGCACGTTCTATCTGGAAGGGCCCCTTTGTCGACGCATATGTGCTTCGCAAGGCGGAAAAGGCCCGCGAGGCTGGCAAGTCGGATGTCATCAAGATCTGGTCGCGTCGTTCGACCATTCTGCCGCAGTTTGTCGGCCTGACCTTCGGTGTCTACAACGGTCACAAGCATATCCCGGTCGCCGTGACCGAGGAGATGATCGGCCAGAAGTTTGGTGAATATTCGCCGACGCGGACCTATTACGGTCACGCCGCCGACAAGAAAGCGAAGAGGAAGTAATCGTCATGGGTAAGGAACAAAATCCGCGCCGCGTGGCGGAGAACGAGGCGTTCGCGAAAACGAAGATGCTTCGCACCTCGCCGCAGAAGCTGAACCTGGTTGCGGCGCTGATCCGCGGCAAGAAGGTCGACAAGGCTCTGGCCGACCTGACCTTCTCGCACAAGCGCATCGCCGGCGACGTGAAGAAATGCCTTCAGTCCGCCATCGCCAATGCCGAGAACAACCATAACCTGGACGTCGACAACCTGATCGTCGCCGAGGCATGGGTCGGTAAGAACCTGGTCATGAAACGTGGCCGCCCGCGCGCCCGTGGTCGTTACGGCAAGATCATGAAGCCGTTTTCGGAAATCACCATCAAGGTGCGTCAGGTCGAGGAGCACGCGTAATGGGTCAGAAGGTTAACCCGATCGGAATGCGTCTCCAGGTCAACCGCACCTGGGACAGCCGCTGGTATGCGGATGACAAGGACTACGGCAACCTGCTGCTGGAAGACCTGAAAATCCGCGACTTCATCCATGAAGAAGCGAAACAGGCCGGCGTCAGCCGTGTCATCATCGAGCGTCCGCACAAGAAGTGCCGCGTCACGATCTATGCCGCGCGTCCGGGTGTCATCATCGGCAAAAAAGGCGCCGATATCGAGACCCTGCGCAAGAAGCTGGCGAACTTCACCGCCTCGGAACTGCACCTCAACATCGTCGAGGTCCGCAAGCCCGAGCTGGACGCCCAGCTGGTGGCCGAGTCGATCGCGCAGCAGCTCGAGCGCCGCGTTTCGTTCCGTCGCGCCATGAAGCGTGCGGTTCAGAACGCCATGCGCATGGGTGGCCTGGGCATTCGTGTGAACGTTTCGGGCCGCCTTGGCGGCGCCGAGATCGCGCGCACCGAATGGTATCGTGAAGGCCGCGTGCCGCTGCACACCCTGCGCGCCGACATCGACTATGCGCTGTCGGAAGCCATGACCCCCTACGGGATCATCGGTGTCAAGGTCTGGATCTTCAAAGGCGAGATCATGGAGCATGACCCGCAGGCCCACGACCGTCGCGCCATCGAGGCGCAGGATGGCCCGGCCCCGCGTGGTCCGCGTCGTGACCGCGACGCGCGCTAAGGAGTAGTTGAGATGCTGCAACCTAAACGGACCAAGTTCCGCAAACAGCACAAGGGCCGGATCCACGGCGAAGCCAAGGGCGGTTTCGCCCTGAACTTCGGCTCGTTCGCCCTGAAGGCCACCGAGCCGGAGCGTGTGACTGCCCGCCAGATCGAAGCGGCCCGCCGCGCGATCACCCGCCACATGAAACGTCAGGGCCGGGTCTGGATCCGGATTTTCCCGGATGTTCCGGTTTCCTCGAAGCCGACCGAAGTGCGGATGGGTAAAGGTAAGGGCTCGGTCGATTACTGGGCGGCCCGCGTCCATCCCGGCCGCATCATGTTCGAGATCGACGGCGTGTCCGACGAGATCGCGCGTGAAGCTCTGCGCCTGGGTGCGAACAAGCTGCCGGTGCTGACCCGCATCGTGGCCCGCGAAGACTGGTAATCCCGGTCTTTTCGGCAAGCTGATTCAGCCCCGTCGGGAAACCGGCGGGGCATCTCATTTGCAGGTTTTCCACAAAGGCGCTTGCAAAATAGGGGGTCTGCCTGTATGGGCAAGCCTTCATTATGAAACTCCACCGGAATCAGGGTGGCCCTGCTCAGCAGGGGCTCTCCGGTGATGTTGAAAGGAAATGGCGTATGAAAGCGCTGGAACTGAAAGAAAAGACGCCGGAACAGCTGCGCGAACAGCTGCTCTCGCTGAAAAAGGAAGCGTTCAACCTGCGCTTCCAGCAGGCCACCGGCCAGCTCGAATCGACCGCCCGCATGCGTGCCGTCCGTCGTGACGTCGCCCGTGTGAAAACCATTCTGAACCAGAAAGCGGCGGAAGCCGCGGCGTCGAACTAAGGAGCCAGGTCCATGCCCAAACGCATCCTGCAAGGCAAGGTCGTCAGCGACAAGAACGAACAGACCGTCACCGTCCTGGTCGAGCGTCGCTTCAAGCACCCGCTGCTGCACAAGACCGTCCGGTCGTCCAAGAAATACCGCGCTCATGACGCGGAGAACCAGTTCAAGGTCGGTGACACCGTTCGCATCATCGAATGCGCGCCGATCTCGAAAACCAAGCGTTGGACCGTTCTGGTCGACGCCGCAGTCTAATCGAAACCCTGGGGCCGTTCTGCACGGTCCCCAAAGGTCGGGAGTAACCCAATGATCCAGATGCAGACCAATCTGGATGTCGCTGACAACTCCGGCGCTCGCCGAGTTCAGTGCATCAAGGTCCTGGGTGGTTCGCACCGTCGCTATGCGTCGGTGGGCGACATTATTGTCGTCTCCGTCAAGGAGGCCATTCCGCGCGGCCGCGTGAAGAAAGGTGACGTCCGCAAGGCCGTCGTCGTGCGCACCGCGAAAGAAGTCAAACGCGAGGACGGCACCTCGATCCGTTTTGACCGCAACGCCGCCGTCATCCTGAACAACCAGGGTGAGCCCGTCGGCACGCGTATCTTCGGCCCGGTGGTCCGTGAGCTTCGTGCGAAGAACTTCATGAAGATCATCTCGCTCGCTCCGGAGGTGCTGTGATGGCTGCCAAGCTGAAAAAAGGCGACAAGGTCGTCGTCCTTGCCGGCAAGGACAAGGGCAAGCAAGGCGAGATCACTGCCGTGTTCCCGAAAGAGAACAAGGCAGTCGTTGACGGCGTCAACATCGCCATCCGTCACACCCGTCAAAGCCAGACGTCGCAAGGCGGCCGCGTGGCGAAAGCCATGCCGATCGACCTGTCGAACCTGTCGCTGATGGACAAGAACGGCAAAGCGACCCGCGTCGGCTTCCGCGAGGAAGAGGGCAAGAAAGTCCGCTTCGCCAAGACCACGGGAGACGTGATCTGATGTTGGACCAAGCCACCTATACGCCGCGTCTGAAAACGCAGTTCCGCGAAGTCATTCGCGCTGCGATGAAGGAAGAGTTCGGCTACAAGAACGACATGCAGATCCCGCGTCTGGACAAGATCGTCCTGAACATGGGCATCGGCGAAGCCGTGAAAGACACGAAAAAGGTCAAGCAAGGCGCTGAAGAGCTCTCGCTGATCGCGGGTCAGAAGGCTGTCATCACTCATGCCAAGAAGTCCATCGCAGGCTTCCGCGTCCGTGAAGAAATGCCGCTGGGCACGAAAGTGACCCTGCGCGGTGACCGGATGTATGAATTCCTGGATCGCCTGATCAACATCGCGCTGCCGCGCGTCCGCGACTTCCGCGGCGTGAAAGGCAGCTCCTTCGACGGTCGCGGCAACTATGCCATGGGCCTGAAGGAGCACATCGTGTTCCCGGAAATCAACTTCGACAAGGTCGACGAAGTTCTGGGGATGGACATCATCATCTGCACCACCGCGCCGACCGACGCGGAAGCGAAGTCGCTGTTGAAGCATTTCAACATGCCGTTCAACAGCTGATCGCGGAGGTAAGAGAGATATGGCTAAAAAATCCATGGTCGAGCGCGAGAAGAAGCGCGAGAAACTGGTTCAGAAATACGCTGCGAAGCGTGCTGCCCTGAACGAGATCGTCCACGATCAATCCCTGCCGATGGAAGAGCGCTTCAAGGCCAGCCTGAAACTGGCTGAACTGCCGCGCAACTCCTCGGCGACGCGTCTGCACAACCGGTGCCAACTGACCGGCCGTCCGCACGCGTATTACCGTAAACTGAAACTGTCGCGGATCATGCTGCGCGAGCTTGGCTCGTTCGGTCAGATCCCCGGCATGGTCAAATCGAGCTGGTAAGGGGGCATTATGTCGATGAACGATCCTCTCGGCGATATGCTGACCCGCATCCGTAACGCTCAGATGCGCGGCAAATCGACCGTTCGCACTCCGTCCTCCAAGCTGCGCGCTTGGGTTCTGGACGTGCTGAAAGCGGAAGGCTACATCCGCGGTTACGAACCCGTAACCACGGAAGCCGGCCACAACGAGCTGGAAATCAGCTTGAAATACTACGAAGGCACCCCAGTCATCCGCGAACTCGCGCGTGTGTCCAAACCCGGTCGTCGGGTTTATGCCTCGGTCAAGGAAATCCCGATGGTCCGCAACGGCCTGGGCGTTTCCATCGTCTCGACGCCGAAAGGCGTGATGTCGGACGCAGCGGCTCGCAACGCCAATGTTGGCGGCGAAGTCCTCTGCACCGTGTTCTAAGGAGGGCAGAGATGTCTCGGATTGGTAAAAAACCGGTCGCCCTCCCGCAAGGCGTGACCGCTGACATCAAAGGTCAGACGATCGAAGTGAAGGGCCCGAAAGGCGTCCGCAGCTTCACGGCGACCGATGATGTGACTCTGGCTCTGGAAGACGGCGCGGTGAAAGTAACGCCGCGCGGCACTTCCAAGCGCGCTCGTCAGCAGTGGGGCATGACCCGCTCGATGGTCGAGAACCTGACCGTCGGCGTCAGCCAGGGCTTCAAGAAAGAGCTTGAGATCCAGGGCGTGGGTTACCGCGCCAACATGCAGGGCAAGACCCTGAAGCTGGCTCTGGGCTATTCGCACGACGTGAACTTCGAAACGCCGGAAGGCGTGACCATCACCTCGCCGAAGCAGACCGAAATCGTGGTGGAAGGCATCGACCAGCAATTGGTCGGCCAGGTCGCCGCGAACATCCGTGAGTGGCGCCAGCCCGAGCCCTACAAGGGCAAAGGCATCCGCTACAAGGGTGAGGTCGTCTTCCGCAAGGAAGGCAAGAAGAAGTAAGGGGCGCGAGAAATGGCACTGAACAAACGAGAGCTGTTCCTGAAGCGCCGCCTGCGCGTGCGGAACAAACTGCGGGCAATCTCGGACGGTCGTCCGCGCCTGTCCGTTCACCGTTCTTCCAAGAACATCAGCGTGCAAGTCATCGACGACGTGAAGGGGGTCACTCTGGCCTCGGCATCGTCGCTCGAGAAGGACTTTGGCGTTGTTGGGAAGAACAACGTGGAAGTCGCGGCCAAGATTGGCGCCGCGATTGCGGAACGTGCGAAGAAAGCGGGTGTCGAGGAAGTCATCTTCGACCGTGGCGGCTTCCTGTTCCACGGCAAGATCAAGGCACTTGCAGACGCGGCCCGCGAGGGCGGTCTGAAGTTCTAAGACCTGTGGGCGGTGCTTGCGCCGCCCCGATGATCCGGGGGCCATTGGCATGCCTGTGGCCCACCGGGATCGGATTTAACGGCGCCACCCGCGCCAGTTGAAAAAGGAATGCCTTATGGCAGAACGTGAAAACCGTCGGGGTCGCCGCGAAGAGCGCGAAGAAACCCCGGAATTCGCCGACCGTCTGGTCGCGATCAACCGTGTGTCGAAAACCGTCAAGGGTGGTAAGCGCTTCGGCTTCGCCGCTCTCGTCGTTGTCGGCGACCAGCGTGGCCGTGTCGGCTTCGGCAAGGGCAAGGCCAAAGAGGTCCCCGAGGCGATCCGCAAGGCCACCGAACAGGCGAAACGCTCGCTGGTTCGCGTCCCGCTGCGCGACGGCCGCACCCTGCATCACGATATCGAGGGCCGTCACGGCGCCGGTAAGGTGATCATGCGGACCGCCGTTCCGGGTACCGGCATCATCGCCGGTGGTCCGATGCGCGCCGTGTTCGAGATGCTGGGCGTTCAGGACGTTGTTGCGAAATCGCAAGGTTCGCAGAACCCCTACAACATGATCCGCGCCACCATCGACGGCCTGAAAAAGGAAGCCTCGCCCCGCAACGTCGCCCAGCGTCGTGGCAAGAAAGTGGCCGAGATCCTGCCCTCGAACGACAAGCCGGCTGCTGAAGCCGCTGTCGAAGCGTAAGGAGAGGCAACATGGCTAAAACCATCGTCGTCAAGCAGATCGGCTCGCCGATCCGCCGTCCGGCCATCCAGCGCGAGACGCTGAAAGGCCTGGGCCTGAACAAGATGAACCGCACCCGCGAGCTGGAAGATACCCCGGCCGTGCGCGGCATGGTCGCCAAGATCCCGCATCTGGCCGTCATCATCGAAGAGCGCGGCTGATTTCAGCCCCTCGCAGAGACTGGAAACGCCCCGGGTCCTCTCGGGGCGTTTTCCTTTTGGGATGTTAACCTTTCGCTAACGGCTTCTGCCCTAGGCTCCTCGGGTCCGAACCCCGCCACGGAGCCTGCAATGCGCCGCCAAAGCCGCAGCCTTGCGTTTCTGGTCCTGCTTCTGCTTTGCGGCCCCGCCTTTGGCGGTCCATGGCCGCGGGCCGAGAGCGGGATGTTCCTGTCCCTCACAGATGAGCGGGACCGCGACGGCAACAGCTATACCGGGCTCTACGGTGAATACGGCCTGACCGCGCGTGAGACGCTGGGCTTCGAGCTTGGCTATACCAATGTCGGCGAAACCAGCGCGATCTTCTGGTTGCAGCACGGGCTGGAGCCGATCGGAGAGAACCGGTTCGCCCTCTCCCTCGGCCTTGGCATGGTCGCGCGGGAGGGGTTGTTCCTGCCAGTGGCGCAGGCTGGCGCCGATTGGGGACGCGGCTTTCAGGGTATTCTGGAGGGGGGGTGGCTCTCCGTGGAAACCCGGCTCAAGGTCGCGGGGAAGATGGACAACCCCGAGGATTTCGTGGATCTCTCCGACAGCGCCTTCAGCTATCTGACGCCGGAGGTGACGGGAAAGGCCGACCTGACACTGGGCCTCCACGCAACCGACGCGATGATGTTCATCAACCAGCTCCGGCTCGAGCAGCGCGAGGATACCGGCTTCTCCAGCAAGCTCGCGACCAGCGTCGTCCATGACCTGATCGGCCCGGCAAAGGTGGAGCTTGGGCTGGTGACGCCGCTCTCCGGCCCGGATGAGGAGGCGGTGAAGATCGGGACGTGGTTCGAGTTTTGAGCGTCTTGCCCGGTCGACCATCGCCGATCACGAATCGTTGATCGAACAGGCCCTCAAGCGCATACTCCGCGCCGGGCTGCGGTCCTTGGCGCGGCCCTTGGTTGTTCATAAGGGGAGTGTTTCGATGCTGAGACGGATTGGAATCCCCGCCGCGGCCATGTTGCTTTTTGCTGCATCCGCCGTGGCACAAGGCCAGAATGTTGTTCCCTATCGCGAAAACGTCCAGTTGAAGGTCGGGCAGGCCATGGTGGTGCATGGTCTTCGCGGCGATTGCGGGCAACTGCCCGCGAAATCCAAGATGAAGCCAGTCCAGTTCCAGACCGGGCATGTCCAATACGGAAAGCAGGGGGTCAGGAGAAGCAAGTCCTGCGGCGGTATGACCCCGGTCTATGAGGCCATTTTCGTGGCCGAGCGCCCCGGCAAGGAAAGGATCGAGCTTTTCGGAGATCCGATCTCGATCACGGTCAGATAAGCAATCATTTCCAGATGCACTTGAACTGCGATCCATCGGGGGGTATAGGCTGCGGCTGCTCCCCGATGGGAGCTTGAGTGATTCATCATGCCGTGTCCGCCCCCTTCGCTTCATGGGGCGCTTCCGGCTCTAGGAGAAGCGATATGAAACTTCACGAACTTCGCGACAACGAAGGTGCCAGCCGCAAGAAGAAACGCGTCGCCCGTGGTCCCGGCTCGGGCAAGGGCAAGACCGCCGGCCGTGGTATCAAGGGCCAGACCTCGCGTTCGGGCGTCGCGCTGAACGGTTACGAAGGCGGCCAGATGCCGCTTTACCGCCGCCTGCCGAAGCGCGGCTTCAGCAAGCCGAATCGTCTGGACTTCGCGGTCGTCAATCTGGGCCAACTGCAGGCCTTCGTCGACGCGGGCAAGCTGGACGCCAAGGCCGACGTGACCGAGGATCTGCTGGTCGCATCGGGCGTCATCCGCCGCAAGCTGGACGGTGTCCGCGTGCTGGCCAAGGGTGAACTGAAGGCCGCGCTGAACCTGTCCGTCGCCGGTGCGTCGAAAGCCGCAGTCGAAGCGATCGAGAAGGCCGGTGGCAAGATCACCCTGTCCCGCCCGGTGAAAGAAGAAGCCGCGGCCGAATAAGCTGTTGAAGGACGCGTCCGCGCCCAATAGATAGCTGTCAAGTTTTCCAGGCGCCGCGGGATCGGGAAACGATCCGGCGGCGTTGCCATGAAGGGGCACATGCAATGGCGTCAGCCGCAGAACAGATGGCCGCGAACCTGTCATGGGGCGCGCTCGGCAAGGCGACCGAGCTGCGCCAGAGGATCTGGTTCACCCTCGGACTTCTCATCATCTACCGCCTTGGCACCTATATCCCGGTGCCGGGCATCGACGGCGCGGCGCTGCGCAACTTCATGGACCAGGCGCAAGCGGGCATCGGGGGGATCCTCTCGATGTTCACCGGCGGCGCGCTTGGCCGCATGGGTGTCTTCGCGCTTGGCATCATGCCCTATATCTCGGCCTCGATCATCGTGCAGCTTCTGGCCTCGATGGTGCCCTCGCTTGAGCAGCTCAAGAAAGAGGGCGAATCGGGCCGCAAGAAGATCAACCAATATACCCGCTACGGCACGGTCGCGCTGGCGCTGTTCCAGGCCTGGGGCCTTGCTGTCAGCCTTGAGCATGGCAACCTCGCGCATGAGCCGGGGATGTTCTTCCGCGCATCGGTCGTGATCACGCTGGTCGGCGGCACGATGTTCCTGATGTGGCTGGGCGAGCAGATCACCGCCCGCGGCATCGGCAACGGCATCTCGCTGATCATCTTCGTCGGCATCGTGGCCGAAATCCCCGGCCACCTCGCGCAGTTTCTGGCGCAGGGCCGTTCGGGCGCCGTCTCGACCCCGGTGATCCTTGGCGTGATCGTGATGGTCATCGCGGTGATCGCCTTCGTCGTGTTCATGGAACGCGCGCTGAGGAAGATCCACATCCAGTATCCCCGCCGTCAGGTCGGGATGAAGATCTATGACGGCCAGTCCTCGCACCTGCCGATCAAGGTGAACCCGGCGGGCGTGATCCCGGCGATCTTCGCCTCGTCGCTGCTGCTGCTGCCGGTCACGATCTCGACCTTCTCGGGCAACCAGACGGGCCCGGTCATGTCGACGATCCTCGCGTATTTCGGGCCGGGGCAGCCGCTCTACCTGGTATTCTTCGCGGCGATGATCGTGTTCTTCGCCTATTTCTACACGTTCAACGTCAGCTTCAAGACGGATGACGTGGCCGAGAACCTCAAGAACCAGGGCGGCTTCATTCCCGGCATCCGGCCGGGCAAGCGGACCGAGGATTACCTCGGCTATGTCGTCACCCGCGTCCTTGTCATCGGCTCGGCCTATCTGGCAGCGGTCTGCATGCTGCCCGAGATCATCCGCCACCAACTCTCGATCCCTTTCTATTTCGGCGGGACTTCGGTGCTGATCGTGGTCAGCGTCGTGATGGATACGATCAACCAGGTGCAAAGCCACTTGCTTGCACACCAATACGAAGGTTTGATCGAGAAATCGCAGCTTCGTGGCAAACGGAAACCGGGGGCATCGCGCCCGCGCAAGGCTCCGGCACGTCGCTGATTGGGAGAGAGGCCCCGAAGCGGGCGGAAGAGGGACGAATATGGCGACGAATATCATTCTGCTTGGCCCCCCGGGGGCCGGCAAGGGCACTCAGGCGAGGCTGCTGATCGAGGGACGCGGCCTCGTCCAGCTCTCGACCGGTGATATGCTGCGCGAGGCGCGCAGCTCGGGCACCGAGATGGGCGCGCGCGTGGCCAAAGTCATGGATCGCGGCGAACTCGTCACCGACGAGATCGTCATCGGCCTGATCAAGGAAAAGATCGAGCAGGGCGGCAAGGGCTTCATCTTCGACGGCTTCCCCCGCACGCTGGCGCAGGCCGATGCGCTGGAAGATCTGATGAAGGAAGAGGGCCAGCAGATCGACGCCGTGATCGAGATGCGGGTCGATGACGCGGCGCTGGTCTCGCGCATTTCGGGCCGCTACACCTGCGGCAATTGCGGCGAGGTCTATCACGACGTGACCAAGCCCACGAAGGTCGAGGGCAAATGCGATGTCTGCGGCTCGACCGATCTGCGCCGCCGGGCCGACGACAATGAGGAAAGCCTCAAGACGCGGCTGATGGAATATTACAAGAAGACCTCTCCGCTGATCGGTTACTACTATTGCAAGGGGAACCTGCACCCCGTCGACGGCCTTGCCGAGATCGACGAGGTCGCGACGTCAATCGCGGCGGTTCTTGACGGGGCAGGGGGCAAGGGTTGACGAAACCCTTCGAATACCTTAATCCGCAGCATCTCGCATGAGAATCACCTGATATCAGGTGTGGCTTTAGGCCCGAAGGCACGGCTTTCGGGTCTTTGGTTGTGAAAAAAGGTTCCGGTGCTACGGAACCGCAACATGAGAAGGAAAAACGCGTGGCTCGTATTGCTGGCGTCAACATTCCGACCGGGAAACGCGTCCCGATCGCACTGACCTATATCCACGGGATCGGCCCGAAATTTGCGGACGAGATCGTCTCGGCCGTCGGTATCGACGCGTCCCGTCGCGTGAACGAACTTTCGGATGCCGAAGTTCTTCAGATCCGCGAATACATCGACGCCAACCTGACCGTCGAAGGTGACCTGCGCCGTGAGACGCAGATGAACATCAAGCGTCTGATGGATCTGGGTTCGTATCGTGGCCTGCGCCACCGTCGTGGCCTGCCGGTCCGCGGTCAGCGCACCCACACCAACGCCCGCACCCGCAAGGGCCCGGCGAAACCCATCGCCGGCAAGAAGAAGTAAGAGGGGGCTGAGGTAATGGCACGCGATAAAACCCGCATTAAGCGCAAGGAACGCAAGAACATCGCCACGGGTGTGGCGCATGTGAACTCGTCCTTCAACAACACCAAGATCCTGATCTCGGACGTGCAAGGCAACGCGATCTCGTGGTCGTCGGCTGGCACCATGGGCTTCAAGGGCTCGCGCAAATCGACCCCTTACGCCGCCCAGATGGCTGCCGAGGACGCTGGCAAGAAAGCCCAGGAACACGGCGTTCGCACCCTTGAGGTCGAGGTCCAGGGCCCCGGCTCGGGCCGTGAGTCCGCGCTGCGCGCGCTGGCCGCCGTCGGCTTCAACATCACGGCCATCCGTGACGTGACGCCGATCGCGCATAACGGCTGCCGCCCGCCGAAACGTCGCCGGGTCTGACACCCGCAATTACGACGCGTCCCGCGCCTTTTCGGCGCGGGCGCGATTTTCGCATTCAACCTCGGGCGTTTCCGATCAACGGTCATGGATCGGAAACAGGTATGGAGGCAACCGCATGATCCATAAGAATTGGGCTGAACTGATCAAGCCGACTCAGCTTGAAATCAAGCCGGGCGCTGATTCGACGCGCGTCGCCACGGTGGTCGCGGAGCCGCTTGAGCGCGGATTTGGCCTGACGCTGGGCAACGCTCTGCGCCGCGTGCTGCTGTCGTCGCTGCAAGGCGCGGCCATCACCTCGGTCCAGATCGACAATGTCCTGCATGAATTCTCGTCCGTTCCGGGCGTTCGCGAGGATGTCACCGACATCGTCCTGAACCTCAAGGGCGTCACGCTGAAGATGGATGTCGACGCGCCCAAGCGCCTCGCGCTTTCGGCCAAGGGGCCGGGCGAGGTCAAGGCAGGCGATATTCAGGAAACCGCCGGCATCACCATCCTGAACCGCGATCACGTGATCTGCCATCTGGATGAAGGCGCCGAGCTGCATGTCGAACTGACCGTTGCCAACGGCAAGGGCTATGTCGCGGCCGACAAGAACCGTCCGGAAGATGCGCCCATCGGCCTGATCCCGATCGACGCAATCTTCTCGCCGGTCAAGCGCGTCAGCTACGAAGTCACCCCGACCCGTGAGGGCCAGGTCCTCGACTATGACAAGCTGACGATGAAGGTCGAGACCGATGGCTCGCTGACCCCGGAAGACGCGGTGGCCTATGCCGCGCGAATCATCCAGGACCAGCTTGCTGTCTTCGTCAACTTCGACGAGCCGGAAGCCGCGACCCGTTCGGACGCGGAAGACGGTCTGGAATTCGATCCGCGCCTGCTGAAGAAGGTCGACGAGCTGGAGCTTTCGGTCCGCTCGGCGAACTGCCTGAAGAACGACAACATCGTCTATATCGGCGACCTGATCCAAAAGACCGAAGCCGAGATGCTCCGTACCCCGAACTTCGGCCGCAAGTCGCTGAACGAGATCAAGGAAGTGCTCTCGGGCATGGGCCTGCATCTCGGCATGGACGTCGTGGACTGGCCGCCGGAAAACATCGAAGACGTTGCGAAACGCTTCGACGACCAGTTCTGATTGAATATCCGGGGGCGTCACTGGCCGCCCCCGGCACTACCCGGGCATTCCGCCCCAAGGAGAGCGGCCCCCACGCAGGGTCGCCGGACAAAGTAAAAGACGTAAAGGAGAAACATCATGCGTCACGCACGTGGCTATCGCCGCCTCAACCGCACTCATGAGCACCGCAAGGCGCTTTTCGCCAACATGGCCGGCTCGCTGATCGAGCACGAGCAGATCAAGACGACCCTGCCGAAAGCCAAGGAACTTCGCCCGATCGTTGAAAAACTGATCACGCTGGCGAAGCGCGGTGACCTGCACGCCCGTCGTCAGGCCGCTTCCCAGCTGAAGCAGGACCAGTATGTCGAGAAACTGTTCGAGGTGCTCGGCGCCCGCTACAAGGACCGTCAGGGCGGCTACGTCCGGATCCTGAAGGCCGGCTTCCGCTATGGCGACATGGCCCCGATGGCGATCATCGAATTCGTCGAGCGCGACACCAGCGCCAAGGGCGCCGCAGACCGCGCCCGTCTGGAAGCTGAATCGAACGCCGACGAAGAAGCGTAAGATTCTTAATCCTTTCTTAGGGTTATAAGACGACAGTAAGCCCGCGGCCGGACAAACGGCTGCGGGCTTTTTTGCAACAGGTGCGGGTGGCTGATGGGCGAAACAACCGTGACGTGTCGACCGCGATCCCGTCGCAGGCTACTGCTGCTTGGTCAAAATACCGCTCCGACCCGCTTGTGCAGGCAATTTGGCACAAGCGTCATACCTGCAAGTACAATTGGGCTCTGAAAGTGGGTTTCTGTAAAACACCGCTCGCAAAACCAGTTACGCTTGAATACACTCGTCCTCACGCCATTTTTGGCTGTGCTTGTAGAAAACTCAATCTGTCCAAATAGTCATGTCGTCTCGCGCGGATATCAATGCAGCACTTGCCAAGCTGAGAAAGCTTGCCCCTGCCGGCTATTTTGTCGGCTTGCACATTCGGTTTGCTGCTCCGCTGATGCAGTTCCAGACCTATAACAAGGAATGGTCCCTGCGTTATGCCGAGCGCGCCTATGCCCTGCGCGATCCGACGATCGCTTGGGGATTCTCCACCACCGGCGCCTGCCGGTGGAGCGTGCTGCCCATTCCTGACCCGTTCTCGATCCTGCAGGATGCAGCGGATCACGGGTTGAACTATGGCCTTGTCGTGGCCCACGGACCCATCAAGTCGCGCACCATCGCGGCCTTCGCCCATGACAAGCGGGAATTCACGGATGACGAGATCGAGGCGATCTCGGCAACGATTCGGCGGCTTCATGACATAACCGAGCCGCCGGAGAGCCTGACCAAGGCTCAGCAAGAGGCCCTTAGGTGCATCGCAGAAGGAGATCGGCACGCAGCGGCGGCTGCTAAACTTGGTATTACTGAAAGCGCATTCAAGGCTCGTCTCATATCGGCGCGCGAACGTCTCATGGCGCGCACGACTGCCGAGGCGCTGCAGAGAGCCAAGGACTACCGCTTGCTGTAAGACGACGGTTCACTATTCGCGCGGTTACACCCTGGGGGCCACCACCCACCACACCCCAGGAGACTACCATGCAGACCACCACGCTTTCGTTCGCCAACCTCCACAACCACGGCGAACTGTTCGCCAATATCTTCCGCGCCCGGAAGCAAAGCTTCATCATCCAGAAACGCTGGGACCTGCCCCAGACGGATGACATGGAGTTCGACCAGTACGACACCCCGATGAGCCGCTGGGTCGCGATCCATGAACGGGGCCACGTCCTTGCCGGCGTCCGCCTGACGCCCACGACCGCGCGCTGCGGCATGTATTCCTATATGATTCGGGATGCGCAGCTTGATCTGCTCGGCGGATCGATCCCGCAGAACCTGCTGTCCGATCCCGCCCCGGTCGAACCGGGCACCTGGGAGGCGAGCCGGCTGTTCGTGGACCACACCATCCGCCAGAGCCAGCGTCGCCGGGTCCATCTGGAACTGGTCAAGGAGATGACCAATTCGGCTCGCGAGCTAGGCGCGACGAAACTCGTGTGCCTCGTCGCCTCGACCTGGCCGCGCTGGCTGGTGCCCGCCGGTCTGGAGGCCCAGGCGATGGGTCCGGTGATCTGGATCGACGACGGCTATTTCCAGTGCGTCTCGATCAATCTTGCGGCCAAGATGCACTGATCATGTCTGTGCGGAGGGGACTTCCGCGCATGTCTGGGGCGGCGTAACATGCCGCCCACATGGCAGATCTTTTCGACAACGAACCAAACGCCCCCGCCTCCGAAACCAACCGCCCGCTGGCCGATATCATCCGCCCGGCGCGGCTTTCGGATGTGGTGGGACAGGAGCAGGTCCTCGGCCCCGACGGGCCGCTGGGCGCGATGCTTGCCACGGGCAGGCTGTCCTCGCTGATCCTCTGGGGTCCGCCCGGCGTCGGCAAGACCACCATCGCCCGCCTGCTCGCGCATGAGACGGACATGGCCTTCGTCCAGATCTCGGCGATCTTTTCCGGCGTGCCGGAACTGCGCAAGGTTTTCGACAGTGCCCGCCTGCGCCGCCAGCAGGGGCGGGGCACGCTGCTGTTCGTGGACGAGATCCACCGCTTCAACAAGGCGCAGCAGGACAGCTTCCTGCCGCATATGGAGGACGGCACCATCGTCCTTGTCGGGGCCACGACCGAGAATCCCAGCTTCGAGCTGAACGCGGCGCTTCTGTCCCGCGCGCAGGTCATCGTGCTGGAACGCCTGAGCCTCGCCGATCTGGAACGCCTCGCCCAGCGGGCCGAGCAGGAGTTGGGCCGGCCGCTGCCCCTGACGGCGCAGGCGCGCGAGCGGCTGCTGGAAATGGCCGATGGCGATGGCCGCGCGGCGCTGAACCTGATCGAGCAGGTGATGGCCTGGAAGGTCACGGGCCAGCTCGACACCGACCGGATGGCCAAGCGCCTGATGCGGCGCGCGGCGAAATACGACAAGTCGGGGGACGAGCATTACAACCTGATCTCGGCGCTGCACAAATCGGTGCGCGGCAGCGATCCCGACGCGGCGCTCTACTGGTTCGCGCGGATGCTGGAGGGGGGCGAAGATCCGCGCTACCTCGCACGGCGCATCACCCGCATGGCGGTCGAGGATATTGGCCTCGCCGACCCGGCGGCGCAGCGCCATTGCCTCGACGCCTGGGCGCTTTACGAACGCCTCGGCAGCCCGGAGGGGGAGCTGGCGCTGGCACAGGCGGTGATCTACCTTGCGCTCGCGCCGAAATCGAATGCGGGCTACGCCGCCTACAAGGGCGCGCGCGATCTCGCCCGCCGCTCGGGCAGTCAGATGCCGCCTGCCCATATCCTGAACGCGCCGACCGGGCTGATGAAGGAGCAGGGCTATGGCGCGGGCTATCAATACGACCACGACGCCGAGGATGCCTTCTCGGGGCAGGATTATTTCCCCGAGCGCATGAAACGTCCCGTCCTTTACCTGCCGGTCGAGCGTGGATTCGAGCGTGACCTGAAAAAGCGCGTTGAATGGTTCGCCAGCCTCCGTCAAAAGCGGCGCATAGAGGGCAAGACATGAACCATGCATTCCTTCAGGTCGCGCTGGGTGGCGCCCTGGGGTCGATGGCGCGTTACGGCGTCAACATTCTGGCGGCGCGGGTCAGCGCCGGCTTTCCGCTGGGCACGCTGACGGTGAATATCGTCGGCTGCTTTGCCATGGGTCTGCTTGCCTCGATGCTTGCCCTGCGCGGGGGGCAGCATCTCGCGCCCCTGCTGCTGACCGGGGTGCTGGGCGGTTTCACCACGTTTTCGGCCTTCGCGCTGGACACGATGGTTCTGTGGGAGCGTGGCGCGGCCCTGACCGCCGCAGGCTATGTGCTGGCTTCCGTCGTGATTTCACTTCTGGCGGTCATCGCCGGATTGGCCGTTGGCCGGGGGTTTTTCCTATGAGTTCCGTTCAGACCATCCGCATCGGCGCGGATGAAGGCGACCAGCGCATCGATCGCTGGCTGAAGAAGCGTTTCCCGCAACTGACGCAGGGCGCGGTCGAGAAGATGTGCCGCACCGGCCAGCTGCGCGTCGATGGTGGCCGGGTCAAGGCCAACAGCCGGATCGAGGCCGGGCAGGAGGTGCGCGTGCCGCCTTTGCCCGACGGCGCCCCGCCGCCGGTCGCGGCGAAAGCCCGCGTCAAGCCGTCCGATGCCGAGATGATCCAGTCCTGCGTCCTGTGGCGGGACGAGCATATCATCGCGCTGAACAAGCCGCCGGGCCTGCCCTCGCAGGGCGGTTCGGGGCAGGGCGACCGGCATGTGGACGGGCTGACCGAGGCGCTGATGTTCGGCTACAAGGACCGGCCGAAGCTGGTCCACCGGCTGGACAAGGACACCTCGGGCGTGCTGCTGCTGGCCCGCACCGACCGGATCGCGCGCGCGCTGAGCGAGGCGTTCCGCCATCGCCTGACGCGCAAGATCTACTGGGCCGCCGTCGCGGGCGTGCCGCATCCGCGCATGGGGTCGATCAAGTTCGGTCTGGTCAAGGCGCCGGGCCGGGGCCGCGGCGGCGAGGGCGAGAAGATGGTGGCGGTCCACCCCTCGCAGGTGGCCGAAACGGAAGGGGCCAAGCGCGCCCATACCGATTACTCGGTGCTGTCGGCGCTTGGCGGGCGGGTCTCGTGGGTGGCGATGGTGCCCGTCACCGGCCGCACCCACCAGCTGCGGGCGCATATGTCCGAGATGGGGCACCCGATCATCGGCGACGGCAAATATGGCGGCTCGGGGCAGGAGAACCTTGGCGACGGCTGGGGCGCGCAACTGGGTGGCGAGATCAGCCGCAAGCTGCACCTCCATGCCCGGATGATCCGGTTCGAGCATCCGATCACCAAGAAGCTGATCACCGTGACCGCGCCCTTGCCCGATCACATGGAACGGACCTGGCAGACGCTTGGCTGGCACGAGAATGACGTGCCGGAAGACCCGTTCGAGGACGCCTGATGCGGCTGGTTGTCTTTGATGTCGACGGCACGCTGGTCAACAGCCAGCACGAGATCGCGGATGCGATGAATCAGGGCCTCAGCGGCGCTGGCCTGCCCGAGATGGAGCCGGCCGAGATCCTCGCGATCGTGGGCCTGTCGCTGCCGGTCGCGGTGGCGCGGCTGCTGCCGGGCGCTTCGGCCCAGATGCATGATCGCGTGGTGGCGGGCTATCGCGAGGCCTTCGTCGCGGCGCGCGCCAAGGGGGCGGTGCCGCCGCTTTATCCGGGCGCGCTCGACTGCCTCGACGCGCTGGCCTCGCTGGACCATGTGCTGCTGGGGATCGCCACCGGCAAGCCGATGCGCGGGCTGACGGCCGTGCTGGAGGCGCATGGTCTGACCGGGCGCTTCTTCACCCGCCAGACGGCGGACGGCCACCCTTCGAAGCCGCATCCGGCGATGCTGCAAAGCGCGCTTTTCGATGCCGGGCTGGAGCCGGATCGCGCGGTGATGGTCGGCGACACGGTTTTCGACATCGAGATGGCGCGGGCGGCCGGCGTGACGGGCTATGGCGTCGACTGGGGCTATCACCCCTCGGCTGACCTGCATGCGGCGGGGGCCGCGCTGGTCGCGCCGGATTACCCGACATTGACGCAGGCCCTGCTGGACTGGGCCGGGCAGGAGCACGCGGCATGAGCAGCGAATGGAAGGCACGGCGGTTCTGGACGTCCTCGGCCCTGCGCGAGGCCGAGGGGGGCTGGGAGGTCACGCTGGACGGCCGCCCGGTCCGCACCCCCGGCAAGCTGCCGCTGATCCTGCCGACCGCGGCGCTGGCCGAGGCGATTGCCGCCGAATGGGACGCGCAGTCGGACATCATCGACCCGAACACCATGCCGCTGACCCGCGCCGCGAATTCCGCGGTCGAGCGTGTGGCCCCGCAATTCGATGCGGTCGCGGGGATGCTTGCCGAATATGGCGGCACCGATCTTCTGTCCTATCGGGCCGAGGGGCCGGAGGCGCTGGTCCGGGCCCAGGCCGAGGGCTGGGATCCCCTGATCGACTGGGCGGCGACCGCGCTTGGCGCGCCGTTGCGGATCACGCATGGCGTCGTGCCGGTGCCCCAGCCGGACTCGGCCCTGATTAAATTGAAAGCAGAAGTCCTCGCCCTCGATGCATTCGGCCTGACCGCGCTCCATGATCTTGTCACGCTGCCGGGGTCGCTGATCCTTGGACTGGCGGTGACAAAGGGCCGGATCGACGCCGATACCGCACATGCGCTGTCGCGGATTGACGAAGAATATCAAAGCGCAAACTGGGGTCGCGACGAGGAAGCTGACGCAGCGGCAGCCGCCCGCCTCGACCAGATGCGCGATGCCCAGCGTTTCTGGCGGCTGAGCAGGACCGGCTGAACCGGCCCCCTAATTTCTTGACGGAGGGAACTTCATCGGCACAATGCCGCTTATGGGGGCAGTGAACGCTGCCCGCATGGCTCAATCGGGCTAGCCTACGGCCCCAGCTTCCAAGCGGTCCGTCAAGGATCGGAAGACAACAGAGAGGAACCCCATGAAGAAATCTGCACTCTTCGGCTCTGCCACCGCCCTCGCCCTTCTGGCGTCCGGTGCCATGGCCGCTGAAGGCGACACGCTGAAAGAGGTCAAAGCCCGCGGCGTGCTGAACTGTGGCGTGAACACCGGCCTTGTCGGTTTCGCCGCCCCCGATGCCAATGGCAACTGGTCGGGCTTCGACGTTGCCTTCTGCAAGGCCGTGGCCGCTGCCGTGCTGGGCGATGCGACGAAGGTGAAATACGTGCCCACCACCGGCCAGACGCGCTTTACCGCGCTGTCCTCGGGCGAGGTGGACCTGCTGGCGCGGAACTCGACCTGGACCTTCCAGCGCGACACCGACCTCAAGCTCGACTTCATCGGCGTGAACTATTTCGACGGTCAGGGCTTCATGGTCCGCAAGGATCTTGGCGTTTCCTCGGCCAAGGAACTGGACGGCGCGACGATCTGCATCCAGACCGGCACCACGACCGAGCTGAACCTGGCCGATTATTTCAAGGCCAACAACATGACCTATCAGCCGGTCAACATCGACTCGAACGCCGAGGGTGAGCAGCAATACATGGCTGGCGCCTGCGACGCCTACACGACCGACGCCTCGGGCCTCGCCGCGACCCGCGCCGCCTTTGCCGACCCGGAAAACCACATCATCCTGCCCGAGATCATCTCGAAAGAGCCGCTTGGGCCGGCGGTGCGCCATGGCGACAACAACTGGGGCGACATCGCGCGCTGGACCCTCTTCGCGCTGGTCGCGGCCGAGGAATATGGCGTCACCTCGGCCAATATCGACGAGCTGTCGAAATCCTCGCAGAACCCGGAAGTGCAGCGCCTCCTCGGCACCTCCGACGAGCTGGGCAAGATGATCGGTCTTGACGCCGAATGGGCCAAGCGCGCGATCAAGGCGCAGGGCAACTATGGCGAGATCTTCGCCGCCACCATCGGCGAGCAGACGCCGATCGGCCTTGCCCGCGGACTGAACGCGCAATGGACCCAGGGCGGTCTGATGTACGCGATGCCCTTCCGGTAATCGCACCCAGACGGGGAGGGGCGGGGATTTCCCCCGCCCGTTCCGCCACGCGCCGGCAAGACATCAGGGCGACAGACCCTACCGCCGGCCAACAGGGGATAAAATATGGTTGATTATCCGGGCGCGGCCAGTCCGCCTTTCCGCCTGTCGATGTTGATTTACGACCGGCGCTATCGTTCGCTGACGATCCAGGCGGTCGTGTTCATTCTGGTCATGCTTCTGGCAAGCTGGCTTATCGACAATACGCTGAGAAACCTTGCCAGCATCGGCAAGACGCTCAGCTTCGATTTTCTGTTCAGGCGGGCGGGATATGATATTCCGCAACAGCTGATCCCCTACAATTCGGACGACACCCATCTGCGCGCCGCCGTCGTGGGCCTGTTGAACACGCTTCAGGTCTCGATCCTTGGCTGCATCTCGGCCACCGTCGTGGGCGTCATGGTGGGCGTGCTGCGGCTGTCCTCGAACTGGCTGATCGCGCGGCTGATGACGGTCTATGTCGAGGTGTTCCGCAACATCCCGCTGCTGCTGTGGATCCTGGTGATCCTTGCGATCTTCACCGAGATCATGCCGCCCCCGAACGCCTATCGCGGCGAGAATCCGGCGGCGGAGATGGTCTTCTTCGACATGATCGCGCCGACCAACCGCTATACGGCGGTGCCGTCGCTCGGCATGACCAACCCGCCCGGCGTCATCGCCATCGGGCGCGAGGGCATAAGCTGGGCACTGGTCGCCTATGTCGTGGTGCTGGCGCTGGCCCTCACCGGCCGCCATTTCCTGAGGAAGCGGGCAAAGCGCATTCAGGACAGCACCGGCAGGCGGCCGACGACCTGGTGGATCACGCTGGCGATGTTCCTGCTGCCGCTGCTGCTGCTGACCTGGCATTTCGGCCTGCACCTGATCCCGCCGGTTCTGCGCGGCTTCAACTTCGCCGAGGGCACCAATCTCGACAATGCCTTCGTCGTCCTCTGGCTGGCGCTGACGCTTTATACCGGGGCCTTCATCGCCGAGATCGTGCGCGGCGGCATCCTCGCGGTCAGTCGCGGCCAGACCGAGGCGGCGTTCGCCCTGGGCCTGCGCCCCGGCCGCACCATGGCGCTGGTGGTCCTGCCGCAGGCGCTGCGGGTGATCGTGCCGCCGCTGATCTCGCAATACCTGAACCTGACCAAGAACAGCTCGCTCGCCATCGCGGTCGGTTTCATGGACCTGCGCGGGACGCTGGGGGGCACCACGCTGAACCAGACCGGGCGCGAGATGGAATGCATGATCCTGATGATGGGCGTCTACCTGCTGCTCTGCCTGATCATCTCGGGCGGGATGAATGTCTTCAACAGCCGCGTCAAGCTGAAGGAACGGTGAGATGAGCGATACAGATGCCCAGACCGTCGCCTTTGTGCGCAGGGACATCCTGCCGCCCGAGCCTCCGCCGGTGCGCACATCGGGGGCAATCCTCTGGCTGCGGGAGAACCTGCTTTCGGGGCCGTTGAACATCGCGCTGACGCTGCTCGGCCTCGGGATCCTCTGGACGGTCTTCAGCACGGTCTGGCCCTGGCTGTCGCATTCGGTGTGGAATGCGAACAGCATGGCCGAATGCCGCAAGATCATCGCCGAGGCGCATGGACCCGATGCAACCGGGGCCTGCTTTGCGGTCATCAAGCACCGCTGGAACCAGTTCATCTTCGGCTTCTATCCGGTCGACCTCTACTGGCGGCCGGTGTTGGCTTTCGGCTCGCTCTTCTTCGCGCTGGCGCCGGTGCTGTTCTCCGACAGCCGCAAGGCGCGCTGGATCGTGACCGGGGTTGCATTCGTGGTGACGATCGTGGCCTCGCAGGTTCTTGGCGCCACCGGGGCCGAGCTTGGCGCGATGCTGCTCTTGCTGCTGGCCTGGCTCCTGCTGATCGAGCGCAGGCGGGACTGGGCGCTGATCGCCACCCTCGTCTATCCGTTCTTCGCGGTCTGGCTGCTCTGGGGCGGCACGATCTGGGGGCCGGTGATGGCGCTTGCGGGCTTCCTGATCGGCTTTGGCGTCTGGCATGTCCTGTCGCGCTTCGGCATGTTCGCCTTTGCCGCCGCTGTGATCGTGGCGGCGCTGTGGTGGCTGGTCCTGTCGGATTACGCGGCGCGCGGCTTCGCAGCCATCCTGCCGATGCGGCTGACGCCGGTTTCGTCGGACCAGTTCGGCGGCTTCGTGCTGTCGATCACCATTGGCGTCTCGGGGATCGCGCTGTCGCTGCCGCTTGGCATCATCCTTGCCCTCGCGCGGCGTTCCGACCTGCCGGTGATCAAGATGATGGCGGTGCTTTTCATCGAGTTCATTCGCGGCGTCCCGCTGATCACGCTGCTGTTCGTGGCCTCGCTGCTTTTGAACTACTTCCTGCCGCCGGGGACGAATTTCGACATCATCCTGCGGGTCATCATCATGGTGACGCTGTTCGCCTCGGCCTATATGGCCGAGGTGATCCGCGGCGGCCTTGCTGCCCTGCCCAAGGGACAATACGAGGCCGCCGACGCGCTCGGCCTCGACTACTGGAAGGCGCAGCGGCTGATCATCCTGCCGCAGGCGCTGAAAATCTCGATCCCCGGCATCGTCTCGACCTTCATCGGCATGTTCAAGGACACCACGCTTGTGACCTTCGTCGGCCTTTTCGACCCGCTGAAGGCGATGTCCGACACCATCCGCGCGAGCTTCGAATGGAAGGGCGCCTATTGGGAGCCCTATATCTTCGTCGGCTCGATCTTCTTCATCCTCTGCTTCAGCATGTCGCGCTACTCGATGCATCTCGAGCGCCGCCTGAAGCGCGACCATCGCTGAGAGGTCATCATGGCAGTCCAGACACAGACCCGGTCGCCGCTTGACGAGACCGCGATCTCGATCACCAAGCTCAACAAATGGTATGGCACCTTCCACGTCCTGCGCGACATCGACCTGAGCGTCATGAAGGGAGAGCGGATCGTCATCGCCGGCCCCTCGGGCTCAGGCAAGTCGACGCTGATCCGCTGCATCAACCGGCTGGAGGAGCATCAGGCCGGAAAGATCGTCGTCGACGGAACCGAGTTGACCACCGATCTCAAGAACATCGACAAGGTGCGGTCCGAGGTCGGGATGGTGTTCCAGCACTTCAACCTGTTCCCGCACCTCACCATCCTCGAGAACTGCACCCTCGCCCCGATCTGGGTCCGCAAGGTTCCCCGGCGGGAGGCCGAGGAGACGGCGATGCATTTTCTCGAAAAGGTCAGGATCCCCGAGCAGGCGCTGAAATATCCCGGCCAGCTTTCCGGCGGACAGCAGCAGCGCGTGGCGATCGCCCGCTCGCTCTGCATGCGGCCCCGGATCATGCTTTTCGACGAGCCGACCTCCGCCCTCGACCCCGAGATGATCAAGGAGGTTCTGGATACGATGATCGAACTGGCCGAGGACGGGATGACCATGCTCTGCGTCACGCATGAGATGGGCTTCGCGCAGGCGGTGGCGCATCGCGTGATCTTCATGGATCAGGGCCAGATCGTCGAGCAGAACACCCCGCACGAGTTCTTTAATAACCCGCAAAGCGAGCGCACCAAGCTGTTCCTGAGCCAGATCCTTGGCCATTGAACAGGACGCGCGGTGCGGGCGCGCGGGCGGCAATGAGGCCACATCCGCGTCAGTTGCGCTCGTGCCGTGTTGCCGGATGGGAGCTGCCCGGTTTATCTTGCCGCCCGACGAGCTTGGAGTGAGCAGATGAATCAGACCGTTTTCCTGTTGTTGGGCCTCTTGGGCATTGTCGGAATCGGCTCGCTCGTTTCAAGCAATGACGACGACGAATCCCCGGAAGCGCCCCCGGACGATCCCTTTGGCGGCCGCGAGGTGACCGAGGGCACGGATGAGGACGACACGCTGGTCGGAACCGACGAGGATGAGGCGTTCCAGTCCTTCGACGGCAATGACCTCGTATCGGCCGGTGGCGGCAATGATCTGGTCTGGACCGGCTATGGCGATGACACCGTGACCGCCGATGCCGGCGATGACGAGGTCTATCTGGGCTATGACGACGATCTTTACGGCGCCTATGACCTCGGCGCCGACGAGGGTAATGACACGATCGACGGCGGTTATGGCGACGATACGATCATCACCAATTCCGGCAATCATTCGATCACCGGCGGCGACGATGACGATACGATCATCGACAATGGCGGCACCGTCTATATCGACGGCGAGGAGGATGACGACCTGATCCTGTCGCCCGACGCCTCGGATCCCGACGCACCCGACACGCTGCTGGGCGGCGAGGGGAATGACACGATCCATGCCGGCGCGAATGACATCGTGGATGCTGGCGACGGGACCGACCAGATCGTCCTGCGCAGCGACGCCGGTGGCGCCGCGGTCGTGACCTATGGCAGCTCCGACAACATCACCGTGACGCTTGCCGCCGACTACGACGGCGAGGAAGAGTATGAGCTGGTGCAGGATGGCGAGGATGTGCACCTTGTCGTGAATGGCGAGGTGCTGGCTGTCCTGAAGGACACCGATGCCGATGATGTCGGCGGCATCAACCTGGTCCGCGAGACAACCGCCTGATCCGGGTGGGGCGCGACGGGAAACCGCCGCGCCCCGCTCATCCCGCGCTCAGAGCGCGGATTTGAGGGATTCTTCCAGATAGAGTTCCCGCAGGCGCGCCGCCACCGGGCCGGGCGTGCCGTTTCCGACCTTGGCGCCGTCGATCTCGACCACCGGCAGGACGAAGGCCGAGGCCGAGGTGAAGAACGCCTCATCCGCCTGCTGCGCCTCCTCAATGGTGAAGGGGCGTTCCTCGATCTGCATTTGGGCCTCTGCCGCATAGCGCAGCAGCGAGGCGCGGGTAATCCCGTGCAGGATGTCGGTCGTGAGATTGCGGGTGATGATCCGCCCGCCCTTGACGATATAGGTGTTGTTCGAGGTGCCCTCGGTCACGAAACCGTCCTCGACCAGCCATGCGTCGTCGGCGCCCCGCTTCTTCGCCTCCATCTTGGCGAGCGAGGGATAAAGAAGCTGCACCGTCTTGATGTCCCGGCGCGACCAGCGCAGATCGGGGACCGAGATCACCTTGATGCCGGTCCTGGCGGTCGGGTTGGTGGCAAGGCCGGGCTTCGACTGGGTGAACAGAACCACGGTCTGGGGCGTATCTACCGGCGGGAAGGCAAAGTCGCGATCGCCCGGATTGCCGCGCGTGACCTGCAGATAGACCATCCCCTCGTCGATCCCGTTCAGCTCGACCAGCTTGCGGTGGACGGCGATCCATTCCTCGTCCGACAGCGGATTGCCCATGCCAAGCTCAGAGAGCGAGCGGGAGAGGCGCTTCATATGGCCCGGAAAGTCCAGAAGCTTGCCTTGCAGCACGCTCGTCACCTCGTAGACGCCATCGGCCATGACGAAACCACGGTCGAAGATCGACACCTTGGCCTCGGCTTCGGGCAGGTACTCGCCATTCAGATAGACGGTGCGGGTCATCTTCTTCTCCTTTTTCTGCTGAAGCGGCCTGTGCGGCGGTCCTGCGACGAAAGCGGCGAAGCGTCAAGACGGACAAGGGGAGGGTGCTGCAATGCAGAATGAACTTGATGCAAATCCCGCAACTATCTATCTTCCGCGACGACGCGACCGAAATATCGTTGCGGGCACTGCAAAGCAGCCCCCCGAATGACGGTATGCGAAAGTAGACCAGTTGACATAGCGTCAATTAGTCGGGCACAAATGACCGGCAGACAGGCAAAGCTGATCAGCGCCTGTGCCGCAGTGAGATACCTGGGCGGCCATTCGGGGAGGCTTGGCCGCCATCACGGGGAGGAGTGACAGGCCCTGCGGCAAGCGGGGCCTGTCTACTTTCAGGGGTCTGAAAATTTCGTCGGCTGTCTGTCGTAAAACCTTGATAAATCTTTTGTAAAATATGCGGTCCTGCCGAGGATGCGTTCACCCTCGGGCAAGTGCTGAATGGATCAGCCGGCCCTGCGCTGCGGTTGAGCCGTGCCATGGCGGGGATCGGGCGTGCGGTTTCGCGGGGCAAGGACGGGAATCGGTGATTCGGCCACGGCGGGAATCACCGGGGCGCCTGCCTGTGCGACAAGTTCCTCCTGCGCGGTGCGCGAAGCAGTGATCAGCATCTCGGCGGCGGAGCGCCGCTTTTGCCTGACTGCATCATCGCTCATGGCGCGATCGACCACGATTGCCATCGCGAAGCTCCTTCCTTGCCGTCCTTCTTTCGAAGCATGCAGCAAGTAATGAGAGGCTTGCCGATCCGCAAGCGCCGGACCCTAGGATCGCGCCGATTTGTCGCAGTCGTGAGGCAGACGCGGCGTCGCGTCGAGGAGGGCGCGCGTATAGGGATGCTCCGGCGCCTCCAGCACGCGCGCCGTGGGGCCGGATTCGACGATCTTGCCATCGCGCATGATCAGCACCCGGTCCGTGACCTGACGCACCACGGCCAGATCGTGACTGATGAACAGATAGGCGAGGCCATGCCGCACGCGCAGGCCGGCCAGCAGTTCAAGCACCTGCGCCCGCACCCGCACGTCAAGCGCGCTGACCGCCTCGTCGAGGATGATCAGGCTGGGCCGGATGATCAGGGCGCGGGCCAGCGCGATCCTTTGCCGCTGCCCGCCCGAAAATTCGTGGGCATGGCGGCGCATCGCGTCGCCGGTAATGCCGACATCGTAAAGCGCCTCGGCCACGCGGTCGCGCCAGTCGGCGGGGCGGCCGGTCAGGTGGAAGGGTTCGGCGACAAGGTTCTCGACCCGCCAGCGCGGATCGAAGCTGCCGAACGGGTCCTGAAACACCACCTGCATCCGCGCCCGGAGCGCACGGGGCATGCGCTGGCCCGCATGGATCTGCTGACCGTCCAGCGCGATCCTGCCGCCCTGGATCGGGTCGAGGCCGAGGATGGCACGGGTCAGGGTGGATTTCCCGCAGCCCGATTCCCCGACCAGCCCCACCGCCTCGCGGTCATGGATCGTCAGGCTGACCCCGTCGACGGCCCGCACCCGCTCGCGCTGGCTGCGGGCGGGATAGGTGCGCAGGACATCCGTGACCTCCAGCAGCGGCGGCGGATCAGCCGGCGTCAGGACGAGGCGGGGCCGCGCCTGCGCTGCGGCAAGCAGTTCGCGCGTATAGCTGTGCTGGGGGCCGGCAAAGATCTGCGCGGCAGGCGCATATTCGACGACGGCGCCGCGCTGCATGACGGCGACGCGATCGGCCAGCCCGGCAACCACGGCAAGGTCATGGGTGATCAGCATGAGGGACATGCCCTCCTCGCGGACCAGCCCCTTCAACAACTCGAAGATCTGGGCCTGCGTGGTGACATCCAGCGCGGTCGTCGGCTCGTCCGCGATCAGCAACTCGGGCCGCTCGGCGATGGCGAGGGCGATGGCGACGCGCTGCCTTTGCCCGCCGGAGAGTTCATGTGGATAGAGGGTCAGCGGAAAGCGCGCCTCGGGCAGGCCGACGCGGTCCAGCCGCTCGCGCGCGCGTTCCAATGCAACTGCGCGGGGGAGGCGCTGGTGTTGGCGCAGCACCTCGGCCACCTGGTCGCCGATGGTCATCAGCGGGTTCAGCGCCGTCATCGGCTCCTGAAAGATCATGCCGATGCGCTTGCCCCGGATGCGGCAAAGCTCACGCTCGGGCAAAGCGAGGATGTCGGTGCCGTCCAGCCCGACCAGACCCTCGGCCCGCATTTCGGGCGGCAGCAGGCCCATGATGGCAAGCGCTGTCAAGGACTTGCCCGAGCCGCTTTCACCGACCAGCGCAGTGATCTGCCCCGGCTCAAGCCGCAGGGTGACGCCGTGCAGCAATTGCAGGCTGCCGAGGGTGACGTTCAGTTCCGCAACCTCGATCATCGCGACCCGCGCAATCTGGGATCCAGCGCGTCGCGCAACCCGTCGCCCAGCAGGTTGAGGCCAAGGACCGTCAGCACGATGGCAAGCCCCGGCACGATCGCCACATGCGGCGCGAGCGAGATCATCGTCTGCGCCTCGGCCAGCATCCGCCCCCAGCTTGGCGTGGGCGGCTGTGCGCCCAGCCCGACATAGGAGAGTCCGGCCTCGGCCAGAATGCCAAGACTGAACTGGATGGTGCCCTGAACGACCAGAACGCTCGCGACATTGGGCAGGATATGCTGGAGGCTGATCAGCCCCGCGCCCTTGCCCGCCACCCGCGCCGCGCGGATATAGTCGAGCGTCCAGATCGGCAAAGCCGAGCCGCGCGTCACCCGCGCAAAGACCGGGATGTTGAAGATGCCGATGGCGATGATCGCATTCAGCGCCGAGGGTCCCAGCGCCGCCGTGATCAGGATGGCGATGACGAGGCTGGGGAAGGCGAAGATCAGGTCGTTGCCGCGCATGATCACCTCGTCCAGCCAGCCATCGCGATTGGCCGCCGCGGCCAGTCCCAGCGGCACGCCAAGGCCCATGCCGATCCCCACGGCGACCAGCGCCACCGCGATCGAGGTGCGCGCGCCCACCATGATCATCGACAGCATGTCCCTGCCCAGATGGTCGGTTCCCAGCCAATGCGCGGCCGAGGGCGGTTGCAGCTTGTCGGCCACCGAGAGTTGCAGCACGTCGCCCGGCGTCCAGAAGAACGACAGGCCCGCCGCGATGGCGGCCAGCCCGGCCAGAACGGCCCCTAGAACCAGCGAGACCCTCATCTGCGCCGCAGCCTCGGATCGACCGCCGCATAGCCCAGATCGACGAGGAAGGTGACAAGGATCACCGCCGCCACCAGCACCAGCACCGCGCTTTGCACGACGATCAGGTCGCGCTGGGTGATCGCCTGAAAGATCAGGCGGCCGAGGCCGGGCAGGTAGAACACGTTCTCGATGATGATCGCGCCGGCCAGCAAGAACGAGAATTGCATCCCGAGGATGGTCAGGACCGGGATCAGCGCATTGCGCAGCGCGTGGCGGCGCAGCGCCTGTCCGCGGGTCAGCCCCTTGGCGCGGGCGGTGCGGATATAGTCCTGCGCCATCGTCTCGACCAGTGCCGAGCGCAGCACCCGTGCAAGGATCGCGGCCTGCGGCAGCGCCAGCGCGACCGAGGGCAGCAGCAGCGATTTCAGCGCGAGCAGTGGGTGGGACCAGCCCGGAAAACCGCCCGCCGGCAGGAGGCGCAGCCGGACCGCGAACAGCAGGACAAGCAGCATGGCGAACCAGAAATTCGGTAGCGAGATCCCGATCTGCGCGAGGCCCATGGTGATGCTGTCCCCGGCGCGGCCCTGCCTTGATGCGGCGAAAAGGCCGACCGGAACCGCCACCACCATCGAAAGCGCCAGCGCCATCAGCGCCAGCGGCAGCGAGACCTGAAGCCGGTCAAGGATCATGCCCGCAACCGGCGTCTTGTAGGTGAAGCTCTGCCCCAGATCGCCGGTCAGCACGCCGCCGAGCCAGTCGAGGTAGCGCAGCGGCCAGGGCAGGTCGAGGCCGAGTTCCTGGCGCAGCGCGGCCACGGTCTCGGGCTGGGCGCCGGTGCCCAGCATGAAACTGGCCGGATCGCCCGGCACCAGCGCCACCACGGCAAAGATCACCACCGATGCCACAGCGAGGCTGAGGCACAGGATGATCAGTCGGCGGAGGACATAGCGCTGCATGGCGCGAAACTAGACGGCGGCCGGGATTCGGTAAAGCCTGTCGCGGCAACGGTTTGCCCGCTTATTGCGGCAATTCCAGCTTGCCGATCAACGGCAGGTCGTCGCTTGCGTCGACGCTGTGCCGCTCGATCATGCGGTGGACGACCGGAGGGGCGTCGCCGCGATGCAGCTTGTGCAACTCCTCATAGCTGTCGAAGTCGGCTTTCGTCCGCCGCAGGTTGTGGCGGACATATTCGTCCCATGTGGCGATATGATAGCTTTCCGACCATTGCTCGGGGTGCTGGAGGTCGCGCAGCAGCGCCCAGTTCCGCGCCCCGTCGCGCCGCCGGATGTCGCGGCGCCGCGCCATCAGCCGCAGGAATTCGGGCACGTCCTCCTGATCGATCTGATAGTCGATCAGCACCATGATCGGCCCGGAGCGGCCGCGCAGGTCCAGCTTCAGCTTGGGTTCGCGGAAGCTGTTCACCGGGTCGAGGTCGAGGTTGCTGAACTCGGGCGCGCGGAACCAGTGGCCGATCAGCGCGCCAAGGATCAGAGGAACCGCCGCGCAGATCAGCGCCGTATCGATGCTTTGATTCGACGCGATCTCGCCCCAGATCCACGCCCCGGCCGCCATGCCGCCGAATGTCGCGGTCTGGTAGAGGGCAAGGGCCCGCGCCACCACCCAGCGTGGGGTCGAAAGCTGGACCGTGACATTGAAAAGCGACAGCGCCAGCACCCAGCTTGCGCCCGCGGGCAGCATGGCAAGCGCGTGCAGCCAGACCTGCTCGGTCAGGGCGAGGATGAGGGACGCGATCGCGAAGCCCAGAAAGGCAAGGCGCACCACATATTCGTTGGTCAGCACCGACCGGATGCGCGGGTTGATCAGCGCCCCGGCGATCGCTCCCACGCCGTAGCAACCCAGAAGCAGGCCGAACAGCAGTGATCCCCCATCGGGGTGGGACTTCGCGACAAGCGGCAGCAGGGCGAGGATGGCGATGGCCGAAAAGCCGAAAAGCGCGCCGCGCGACAGCACGCGCACCAGGTTCGGCGACAGCGCCACATAGCGCAGCCCCGCGCCCACGGCCGAAATGAAGGGCTCGCGCGCGGCCAGTCTTTCGGGCGTGGTCGGGTGCCAGCGCAGCAACGCGCCCAGAAGCGGGATATAGCTTGCCGCGTTCATGGCAAAGGCCGCCGCCGCGCCGAAGGCGGCGGTGATGATCCCGCCCGCCGCCGGCCCGACGCTGCGCATCAGGTTGAACCCGACCGAGTTCAGCGTCACCGCGGCGGGCAGATCCTCACGCGGGACCAGATCCCCCATGCTGGCCTGCCAGGGCGGGTTGTAGATGGCCTGACCGACGCCGATCAGGAAGGTCAGCGATAACAGCAGGATCGGCGTCATCCAGCCCTGCCAGGTCAGCACCGCCAGCACCAGCGAGACGATGGCCATGAAGATCTGCGCGCCCAGCAGCAGCGTGCGACGGTCGAAATTGTCGGCCAGCGCCCCGGAGGCCAATGCGAACAGCATGATCGGCAGCGTATTCGAGGCCTGCACCAGCGCGATCAGCGTCGGCGAATCCGTAAGTTGCGTCATCATCCAGGCCGCGCCGACGGATTGGACCAGCCCCCCGAAATTCGAGATCAGCGTGGCGGACCAGAGCAAGCGGAAATCGCCGTGACGAAACGGAGCAAATGCGCTCTTGCTGTTATCTGGGGGCATCGATCGCTTACCTGTGCTTCGCCGGACAGCTTAGGCAGGCTGTCTGGGGGCGGCAACTCCCGCGAGATTCATTTCCTCATGCCGTGCCGTCGTCTGAATGGTCATATCTTTCTAGGATTATCCATACAGTCGAATATTCCATTTCATATTGCAGAATTTGACGAATAAATTTGCCTGATACTTCGCTATGACGGCCAAGATCGGGATTTCATTTCCCGGCTTGCCGCTATCCTGCCGGACAATCTCTTTCAAAGGGTGCGGATAGATGAAGATCATTGTTCTGGGTGCGGGTGTCATCGGCGTCACTTCGGCGTGGTATCTGGCCAAGGCCGGGCATGAGGTCACGGTGATCGACCGCCAGCAAGGCCCTGCGCAGGAAACGAGCTTCGCCAATGCGGGCGAGGTTTCGCCCGGCTATTCCTCGCCCTGGGCCGCGCCCGGTATCCCGCTGAAGGCGATCAAGTGGATGTTCCAGCGCCATGCGCCGCTGGTCCTGCAACCCCGCCTCGACATGCATCGGCTGGGCTGGATGGCGCGGATGCTGGCCAACTGCACCAACTCCGCCTATGCCGTGAACAAAAGCCGGATGGTGCGCATCGCCGAATACAGCCGCGACTGCCTCGACGAGCTGCGCGCCGAGACCGGCATTCATTACGACGAGCGGCTGCAGGGCACGCTGCAGGTCTTCCGCAAGCCCGAACAGATGGACGGCGCGGCGAAGGATATCGAGGTGCTGCGCGCCGATGGCGTCCCCTTCGAGGTTCTGGACCGTGCGGGCTGTGTCGCCGCCGAACCGGGGCTTGCGGGTTCGGCCGACCGGATCGTGGGCGGGTTGCGCCTGCCGGGCGACCAGACCGGCGATTGCTTCAAGTTCACCGGCAACCTCGCCGAGATGGCGAAGGCGCTGGGAGTGACCTTCCGCTGGGGCGTCGATATTCAGGCGCTCGAAGCCGAGGGCGGCCGGATCAGCGGCGTCGTCACCAATCAGGGCCGGCTGGTCGCGGATCGCTATGTGCTGGCGCTGGGGCCGCATTCGCCGAAACTGGTGCGGCATCTGGGGCTGAAGCTGCCGATCTATCCGCTGAAGGGCTATTCGCTGACCATTCCGATCGAGGACGAGGGGCGTGCCCCGGTCTCGACCGTCATGGACGAGACCTACAAGGTCGCGATCACCCGCCTTGGCGGCCGCATCCGCGTGGGCGGGCTGGCCGAGATCGCGGGCTATGACCTGAGCCTCAACGACCGCCGCCGCGCGACGCTGGCCAAGTCGGTCGGCGAGCTTTTCGGCGGCGCCGGCGATCCCGAAAAGGCGGTGTTCTGGACCGGATTGCGGCCGATGACGCCGGACGGGACGCCGATCGTGGGCGCGACGCCGATCCCGAACCTTTATCTGAATACCGGGCATGGCACGCTGGGCTGGACGATGTCGGCGGGTTCGGGCCGGGTGCTGGCCGACCTGATCTCGGGCCGCCGCCCCGAGATCGAGACGGACGACCTGGGCTATGCCCGCTATGTCCGGGGGGCGAAACCCGCCTCCGCCGGGGCGTTGCGCCCGGCCGAGGCCTGATCGGGAAAAAACCGGGGGGAAGGGCAGCGATTGCCCTTCCTTGCGACCCGCCGGCCAAAGACGCCCGCGAGATATCGCCGATACGGCCCGGACGCTCCGGGTCGCCGCGGGTGTTCGTCGGCCTCCTCTGCGAGAGAGGAGGCCTGGCGCCCTCAAGCGCGTCTGATCAGCCGCAGGATCACCAGCAGGATCACCGCGCCGATGGTGGCGAAGATGATCGAGCCGAGGATCGGACTGGTTATGCTCATTCCAAGGCCGAGCGCCGGAAACAGGAAGCTGGCGATGATCGCGCCGACAATGCCGACGACGATATTGGTCAGCAGGTCCTGCCCGTGGCCCTTGACGATCAGCCCGGCGAGCCAACCGGCGATGGCGCCGATCAGCAGCGTAACGATAAGAGCTGCAATGGTCATTTCGGGTCCCTTGTCTGTTCGACCGGCGGGGCGTGCTGCCCTCGCGCGGTCGGCGGAGTAACGAGCCTTCGCCCGCAAGGTTCCATGTGAAATCAAGAAAGTGCCGATCGCCGGGAAATCCCTGCCATTCGGCAACAGTCTGGTGCTGATTCATCCGATCACGGAGGCTTGCCCTTGACGGATTCGGGCGGCGCGGAGACTTCTGGAGTCAGCCGAGTCGCGGCCGCCCCCCTGCTCGGTGGCACTCCGCGACTTGACGCCTTGAATGCTGCCTCGGCTGCGGCCCCTGCGCGCAGCCGTTACAAAGGGAAACTCAGATGCGATTTGCCTCGCTGATGCTGGCGATGGGGCTTGGCCTTGCTGCCTGCGCACCCACGACCCCGACCTCCACCACCTCGTCTGTCGCGAGTGGCGTCTATGGCGCGCGCACCGACAGCGGCCCGAACGGCCAGCCGATCGAGATCCATGCCGTCCGCAAAGCCTATCTGACCGAACGGAACACCCGTCAGCGCGTCGCCTATAACGGTTCGGAAGCGCCGGGCACGATCGTCGTCGATCCCTATGCGCGCTTCCTCTACCATGTGATCGCGCCGGGCGAGGCGATGCGCTATGGCGTGGCCGTGGGCCAGGCCGGGAAGAATTTCCAGGGCGGGGCCTCGATCAATCGCAAGCAGGCCTGGCCGAGTTGGACGCCCACCTCGAACATGGTGCGCACCATGCCCGAGCTTTACGGCCCGCTGCGCAATGGCCTGCCGGGTGGCATCGACAACCCGCTGGGCTCGCGCGCGTTCTACCTCTACCAGGGCGGGCGCGACACGATGTACCGGATCCACGGCACGATGGACCCGTCCTCGATCGGCAAGGCGACCTCGGCCGGTTGCATCCGGATGTTCAACCAGGACGTCATGGACCTCTTTGGCGAGATCCCGACCGGCACCCGCGTCAAGGTCCGCTCGCGCGGCGAAAGCGAGGCGCTGGAAGGTCCGCTCGTCCAGATGCCGAACGGCTATCTGGAACCCGCGGGAGCCCCGGCAACCACCGCCGCCGTTCAGTAACGGCCATTCCGGCCAAAACCGATCCGACCCCGTCCGCAAGGGCGGGGTCTTTCGTCTGGAAGGGGGAAGCCGCCCTTGGGGAAGGCGGGCCTTCGGCAGGCGGGGCGCGGAGACCTTGCGGGCCGGCAAGCCACAGTGACCCGGCCGCGCGTCGCCGGCGGCCACCAACATGGTTTCCAAGCCGCGGCGGAGTTGCTATCCCCGACGCATCATCCTTTGCAAGTAAGTTGCCGATGCGTCGTCTGGTTCTTGGGTTTCTTGCCGCGCTGGCCGTCAGCCCCGCTTTGGCCTATGAAGCGGTCGACGCCATTCATGGCCTGAGCGCGCCCCGCGCCGCCTCGGCCAAGAGCCGCTGTACGGATGACGGTTTCTATTGCATCTCGCTGGCGAATTATATCCCCGATGTCTGCACGGTCATCGAGCGCGCGGCCGGGCAGAACGGCCTCGACCCGCATTTCTTCGCCCGGTTGCTGTGGAAGGAAAGCCTGTTCGAGCCGGGGGCGGTCAGCCCGGTCGGCGCGATGGGTATTGCCCAGTTCATGCCGGGCACGGCCGAGATGGTCGGCCTTGACGACCCCTTCAACCCGGCCAAGGCGATCGCGGCATCGGCGCGCTATCTGCGGTCGCTGACCGACGGGTTCGGCAATGTCGGTCTGGCCGCCGTGGCCTATAATGGCGGCGAGAACCGGGCCGCGCGCTTTGTTGCGCAGGACGGCGGCCTGCCCTGGGAGACGCAGGATTACGTCCAGGCGATCACCGGGCTTACCGCGGTAAGCTGGCGCGACAGCCCCTCGCAGAAGACCGATCTGCGGCTGGACAAGCAGCGACCCTTCTATGCCGCCTGCGTCGACCTGGCGGCGAGCCGCAAGCTGCGGGAGTTCCGCACCCCCGAGCATCCCTGGCCCTGGGGCGTCATCGTCGCCACCCATCCCAGCCAGTCCGGCGTCACCAGCCAGGTGTCGCGTCTGAACAAGAACCTGCGCCCGATCCTTGGCGGCAAGCGGGTCAGCTATGTGCGCCGCAAGATCTCGGGCGGGCCGCGCAAGGTCTATACGGCGCAGATCGGCTATTCCTCCAAGACCGAGGCCCATGCCTTCTGCACGCGGCTGCGCAGCTTCGGCGGGCGCTGCATCGTGCTGAAGAACTGAAACGGCGCCGCCCGGGGGCCGCGCCGCATGAGTATTTGAGGAACGAAGAAGACGCGGGCGCTATTCGGTCCAGCGCACCTGGCTGAGATCATTGGCGGGCATCGGGGCGTTTTCCCACAGGCCTTCGATCTGGGCCTTGGCCACGCCGATCTTCGGAAGCTGGAAGAGGAAGGCGTTGGCATAGGTATTGGCGAGGATCTCCTGCGCCTGTTTCAGGAGCGCCGAGCGCGCCGCCGGGTCGGTCTCGGCGTCGAGGAGACCCATCACCTTGTCGAAGGCCGGGTTCCTGTAGTTGAAATAGTAATCCTCGCGGCCGTAGATGCCGATATCCATCGGCTCGACATGGCTGATGATGGTCAGGTCGTAATCCGCGTTCTTGAACACCTGTTCGAGCCATTGGGCCCATTCCATATTGGTGATCTGCGTCCCGATCCCGACGGCGCGCAGTTCGGCCGCCACGATCTCGCCGCCACGGCGGGCATAGGGGGTGGGCGGCAGGGCAAGGCGCAGGGTCAGGTCCTTGACTCCGGCCTCGGCCAGCAGGGCCTTTGCACGTTCGGGATCGTATTCGGAGAGTCCGGTCAGGTCGGTGTAATCGGGATTATGCGGCGCGAAATGGCTGCCGATCGGGGTGCCATAGCCGAACATGGCGCCGTCGATGATGTCCTTGCGGTTGATCGCATGGGCGATGGCTTCGCGGACCTTGAGGAGCGCGAGGGAGGGGTTCTTGTGGTTCATGGCGAGGATGGTCTCGCCCTCGGTGGTGCCGACCAGGACCTTGAAGCGGGGATCGGCCTCAAGCTGCGCCAGAGTCTCGGGGGCCGGATAGATCGGGAAGGCGTCGAGATCGCCCGCCATCATCGCCGCGAAGGCCGCGGTCGGGTCGGGGATGAAGCGGAAGGTCGCGGTTTTCAGCGCCGGTTTCGTCCCCCAGTAGCCGTCATAGGCGGCAAGCCGGATATGGTCGCCCTGCACCCATTCATCGAAGCGGAAGGGGCCGGTTCCGACGGGCTTCGTCGCGATCTGGGGGATATTGGCCGCGTCGACCATGACCGCATCGCCCCAGGCCATCTTGAAGGGGAAACCGCCATCGGGTGCGCTCAGCGTCACGCGCACGGTCAGGGGGTCCGGGGCCCCGACCGTCTCGATGCCCTCGAACAGGGTCTTTTGCGCATTGGTGCTGTCGGACGCGCGGGCACGGTCGAGCGAGAAGATCACGTCCTCGGCGTCAAATGCGCTGCCGTCATGGAAGGTCACGCCGGGGCGGAGGTGGAAGACATAGGTCTTGCCGCCGTCCTCGGCCTCCCAGCTTGAGGCGAGGCCGGGCACGGTGCTGCCATCGGGGGCGATGCGGGTCAGCCCCTCGAAGACATTGGCGTAGACGATCTCGTCTATCGCAGCGGCGGCGCCGCCGGTCGGGTCGAGATTGGGCGGTTCAAGCACCATGCCCAGCGTGATCGCGTCCTGTGCCGCCAGCACCGGCGTCGCGGTCAGTGCCGCAAGTGCCGCACCGCGCATGAAATTGCCGAACATTCCGCCTCCATCTGCATCTTCGGGTCGATCAGGCAGGTTTTCGCGGAAAGGTCGGGGGAATCAAGTCCGCTTCTCGGTCAGTTGCTGCGCCGCGCCCGCACCGATCAGCCAGAGCGAGGTGACGAGCAGCCCCCAGCGGGCGATGCTGTCGGGGTGGAAGTCATCGAGGACCGCCCAGACCGCGAAGACCACCCAGCCGACCGTCACCGGCAGCGAGATCGCGCGCCAGCGGCCGGTGCGGACGGGGTGGATGAACTTCACATTGGTGAACATGGCCAGCGTCAGCACCACCACGATCAGGAGAATCACCCAGAAATTCGGCTTCAGAGCGAAGAGGACCAGCACCACCATGTTCCAGCAGGCCGGGAAGCCGGCAAAGGAATTGTCCTTGGTTTTCATCCGCGTATCGGCGAAATAGATCACGCTGCCATAGGTGATGGCGATGATCGCGATCCAGCCCGTCCAGCCCGGCAGCAGGCCGGACATGAAAAGCGCATAGGCCGGGATGAAGACATAGGTGAGATAGTCGATGATCAGGTCCATCAACACGCCGTCATAGGTCGGCCAGTTGACCGTCACCTGATATCGGCGCGCCAGCGGGCCGTCGACGCCGTCGACGATCAGCGCCACGACGAGCCAGAAGAACATCTGCGACCATTCGGCATTCACCGCCGCCAGCAGCGCCAGCATCGACAGGACCGCGCCGGTGGCGGTCAGCAGGTGGACGGAGAGGGCCTTGAAGCGGATTTTCATCCTCTGCTTCTCTCACCGATGGGCCGAGTTCGCAAGTTCGTGATCGCAGACGCGACCCGACGGAGCGGTCATTTCGCGAATTCCTCGGCGGCGTAGCCCTGAAGATAGAGGAGTGCCGTCAGGTCGCCGTGATTGATCCTGAGGTCGACCTCGGCCGCGACGACGGGCTTGGCGTGAAGCGCGACCCCGGTGCCGGCGAGCTTCAGCATGCCCAGATCATTCGCCCCGTCGCCGACCGCGATCGCATCGGCGGGGGTAAGGCCGCGGGCGGCGGTGATCTGCTCGAGCGCCTCGATCTTGGCCTCGCGGCCGAGGATCGGCAGCCCGACCGTGCCGAGAAGGACGCCCTGATCGGCCAGAAGCTCGTTCGCGCGATGCTCGTCGAAGCCGAGGGCGGCGGCGACCGGGCCGGTGAAGACGGTGAAGCCGCCCGAGACCAGCGCGGTATAGGCCCCCTCGGCCCGCATGGTCGCGACGAGTTCCTTGCCGCCCGCAGCGAGGGTGATGCGGCTGTCCAGCACCTCGCCGATGGCCGATTCGGAAAGCCCCGCCAGCAGGCTGACACGGGCGGTCAGGGCCTCGTGGAAGTTCAGCTCGCCGTTCATGGCGCTGGCGGTGATTGCGGCCACTCGCGCGCCGACGCCGGCGAAATCGGCGAGCTCGTCGATACATTCCTGCTGAATCATGGTCGAATCCATGTCGGCCAGCAGCACCGCCTTGCGCCGGCCGAGCGTCGGCTGGATGGCGAGGTCGAAGCCCTTCTGTTGAAGGATTTCCCAAGCTTTCCAGAAATCGGCGGGGACGGCCTCGACCGGAAATTCCGCGGCGATGCCGGGGTTGAGCCAGAGGACATGGCCGCCGTCCCAATCCTTGCGCAGTTCCTCGACCAACGGGGCGGCGAGATTGGCGCGTTCCGGCGCGGCGAGGATGGTGACGGTGAACATGGGATCTCCGGGACGCGAGGGATTTGGCGCAGCACTAGCCAAAACCGCCCGCAGCTTCAATCGGGGCGGCGGGGAAGGGGCCGGCGGAGGGGCGAAATTTTTCTTGCCTGAAGCCCGGACCCGGTATATCGCCGTCAGCGGGACACGCCGCCCCAACGCGGCGCTATCTAGCTGGAAGGCTACACATATGAGCATCACTGCTCCGGCTGCGCGCCCGGCAAATCCGCGCTTTTCGTCTGGCCCCTGTGCCAAGATCCCCAATTTCTCGCTGGACATGCTTGCTGACGCGCCGCTCGGCCGCTCGCATCGTGCCGCGATCGGCAAGTCGAAGCTTGCCGAAGCCATCGACCTCACCCGCGAGATCCTTGGCGTTCCCGCCGATTACCGCATCGGCATCGTTCCCGCCTCGGATACCGGCGCGGTCGAGATGGCGCTGTGGTCGCTGCTTGGCCCGCGCAAGGTCGAGATGCTGGCATGGGAAAGCTTCGGCGAAGGCTGGGTCACCGACGTGGTGAAACAGCTGAAGCTGGACGCCGTGACCCGCAAGGCACCCTATGGCCAGATCGTCGATTTCGCCGAAGTGGACTTCAACAGCGACGTGGTCTTCACCTGGAACGGCACCACCTCGGGCGTGCGGGTGCCGAATGGCGATGCGATCCCCGCCGACCGCGAAGGCCTGACCATCTGCGACGCGACCTCGGCCGCGTTTGCGATGGACCTGCCTTTCGACAAGCTCGATGTGGTGACTTTCTCCTGGCAGAAGGTGCTGGGTGGCGAGGGCGGGCATGGCGTCCTCATCCTGAGCCCCCGCGCCGTCGAGCGTCTTGAGAGTTACACTCCCGTCTGGCCGATGCCGAAGATCTTCCGCATGACCAAGGGCGGCAAGCTGATCGAGGGCATCTTCAAGGGCGAGACGATCAACACGCCCTCGATGCTCTGCGTCGAGGATTATCTGGTCGCGCTGAAATGGGCGCAGTCCCTTGGTGGTCGCAAGGCGCTGGAAGCACGCGCCAACGCCAATGCCGCCGCGATCCGCGATTTCATCGCCGACAGGGACTGGATCGCCGATCTGGCCGAGGACCCGGCAACGGCATCGACCACGAGCGTGTGCCTGAAATTCACCGATCCGCGCATCAAGGACGGCGCCGCCTTCGCCAAGGCCGTCGCCAAGCGGCTGGAGAAAGAGGGCGTGGCGCTGGATGCAGGCGCTTATCGCGACGCCCCGGCGGGCCTCAGGATCTGGTGCGGCTCGACCGTCGAGACCTCCGACGTGGCCGCGCTGATGCCGTGGATCGAATACGCGTTCAACGCAGAGATCGAAGCGCAGGCCGCGCTGGCCTGATCCGAACGGGGGGCGCTGCCCCCCGCACCCCCCCGGGGTATTTGTGAAACGATGAAGGGCATGGGCGGGGCCGGGGAGGCGCCCGCGCGGCCCCAGCATATCCAGAGGATAGAGAGATGCCCAAGGTTCTTGTTTCGGACAAGCTTTCGGAAACCGCCGTCCAGATCTTCCGCGATCGCGGCGTCGACGTGGACTACCTGCCGGATGTCGGCAAGGACAAGGAGAAGCTGGCCGAGATCATCGGCCAGTATGATGGCCTTGCCATCCGCTCGGCCACCAAGGTGACGGCGAAGCTGCTTGAGCACGCCACCAACCTGAAGGTCATCGGCCGCGCCGGGATCGGCGTCGACAATGTCGAGATCCCCGCCGCGTCGAAAAAGGGCGTGATCGTCATGAATACGCCCTTCGGCAACAGCGTGACCACCGCCGAACATGCCATCGCGCTGATGTTCGCCGTGGCGCGGCAATTGCCGGAGGCCAGCGCCTCGACCCATGCCGGGAAGTGGGAGAAGAACCGCTTCATGGGCGTCGAGGTCTTCAACAAGACGCTGGGCATCATTGGCGCGGGGAATATCGGCTCGATCGTGATCGACCGGGCGCTGGGTCTGCGCATGAAGGTTCTGGCCTATGACCCCTTCCTGTCGGAAGAGCGCGCGCTGGAGCTGGGCGTGAAGAAGGTCGAGCTGGACGAGCTGCTGGCCAAGGCCGATTTCATCACCCTGCACGTTCCGCTGACCGACAAGACCCGCAATATCCTGTCGCGCGAGAACCTCGCCAAGACCAAGAAGGGCGTGCGCATCGTCAATGCCGCGCGTGGCGGTCTGATCGACGAGGAGGCGCTTGCCGAGTTGCTGAAGTCGGGCCATGTCGCCGGCGCGGCGCTGGATGTGTTCGCGACCGAGCCCGCGACCGACAGCCCGCTGTTCAATCTGCCCAATGTCGTGGTGACGCCGCATCTGGGCGCCTCGACCAACGAGGCGCAGGAGAATGTCGCGCTGCAGGTGGCCGAGCAGATGTCGGACTATCTGCTGACCGGCGCGGTGCAGAACGCGCTGAACATGCCTTCGGTCACCGCCGAGGAAGCCGCCGTCATGGGGCCGTGGATCAAGCTGGCGGGGCATCTTGGCGCCTTCATCGGCCAGATGACGGACGAGCCGATCAAGGCGATCAACGTGCTTTATGACGGTGTCGCCTCGGAGATGAACCTGAAGGCGCTGAACGCCTCGGTCATCGCGGGTGTGATGAAGGCGACGAACCCGGATGTGAACATGGTCTCGGCCCCGGTCATGGCGACCGAGCGCGGGGTCCAGGTCGCGACCACCACGCAGGGCAAGTCGGGGATCTTCGACGGCTATATCAAGGTCACCGTGGTGACGGAGACGCGCGAACGCTCGATCGCGGGGACGGTGTTCAGCGACGGCAAGCCGCGCTTCATCCAGATCCGCGGCATCAATGTCGATGCCGAGATCGGGCAGTTCATGCTCTACACCCGCAACAAGGACGTGCCGGGCGTCATCGGTGCGCTGGGGACGATCCTTGGCGATCTGGGCGTGAACATCGCGAACTTCACCCTTGGCCGGACCCAGACCGGTGACGACGCCATCGCGATCCTCTATCTGGACGAGGAGCTGAAGCCTGAGGTAATCGAGGCGCTGCGGGCGACGGGCAAGTTCCTGCAGGTTCGTCCGATCACCTTCGAGGTCTGATCGGGACCTGACGATCGGCCCCGGACCCGTTCCGGGGCCTTTTTCATTGCGGAGGCGTGATGCGCACCTATGTCATCGGCGATATCCACGGGCAGCTCGATATGCTGCGATCCGTGCATGAGCGGATTGGCCGTGACGATGCGGCGCATGGCGGCGGCGGGCAGGTGGTCCATGTCGGCGACCTGATCGACCGTGGACCGGATTCGCGCGGCGTCGTCGACTATCTGATGCGCGGGCAGGCCGAGGGCCGGCCATGGATCGTCCTGAAGGGCAATCACGACCGCTTCCTGCCGCGCTTTGTCGAGGAACCGGACTGGATCGATCCGGGTCTGGCCTCGGGACGGCACTGGCTGGACCATGCCAATCTGGGGGCGGGGCCGACGCTTGCCTCTTACGGCGTGACGCGGGACGGGCGCAGCCATGCGGATGTCCTGGCCGATACGATCCGGGCGGTGCCCGAGGCGCATCTGCGCTGGCTGGACGGCTTGCCGCTGTGGCATCTGATCCCCGGCGCGCTGATCGTCCATGCCGGCATCCGCCCGCATGTCGACCTGTCGCGGCAGACCGAGCATGACCTGCTGTGGATCCGCCAGGGTTTTCTGGACGACGCGACCGATCACGGCATCCTTGTGGTCCATGGCCATACCGTGGTCGATCAGGTGACGCATTTCGGCAACCGCCTCGCGATCGACACCGGCGCGGCCTATGGCGGGCCGCTGAGCGTCGTGGTCTTTGACGGCGGGGAGCCGCAACTGCTGACGGAAGAGGGCAGGGTTCCCGTTCATCACGAGACATTACCGGCCTGAGCCGCGGCCGGGTTGCAAGGTTGCCCCGCCCCCGGCATGCTGGGGCCATCTTTCCCTTGGAGGCTTCATGAGGCTCGCTCTCGCCCTGCTGCTGCTCGGCGCCTTTCCGGCCCGTGCCGAGATCGTCGGCAAGGTCGGTGTCGACTGGGTCGGCAATGACATTCTGGTCGAGGCGATCGCCGATCCCGAGGTGCAGGGCCTGACCTGCCATCTGGCCTATTTCGAGCGTTCCATGCTGGACCGCCTGAAGCAGGGCAACTGGTTCGAGGATCCCTCGAACTCGGCCATCGAATGCGTGCGGACGGGTCCGATCACGATCGGCGACATCGCGCGTGGCGCGGATGGCGAGGATGTCTTTTCGGCCTCGCGCTCGCTGATCTTCAAGTCGCTGCGCGTTAAGCGGATCTATGACGAGAAGAACGGAGTGCTGATCTATCTCTCGCATGGCAATCAGATGACGGAAGGGTCGGCCAAGATGGCGCTTTCGACCATCGCGCTGGAACCCGGCGAGGCGCCCGGTCCCTGAACTTCCCTTCTCCGGGCGGCGCGTCCCGGTTGTTCCAGCGGCTTGCCGGCGGGTGCGAGAAAGCGGTGGCGGCGGGTGATTCCCACGGCTTTGGTGGACATGGGCAATCCGCCGCGCTATTGAGCGCGGCGAAACGGGAACATGACGATGCGGATTCCGGCCAAGACGGCGAAATACAGTTTGGGGCAGATCGTGCGCCACCGGGAACATCCGTTCCGCGGGGTGGTCTTCGACGTCGATCCCGAATTCGCCAATACCGAGGAATGGTACGAGTCGATCCCCGAGGATTCCCGCCCCTCCCGCAACCAGCCCTTCTACCATCTCTATGCGGAAACCGAGGCGACCTATTACGTCGCCTATGTCTCGGAGCAGAACCTCGTCCCCGACATCTCGGGCGAGCCGCTGGAGCATCCCGAGGTGGACGAGATGTTCGGCGAGTTCGAGGATGGCCGTTATCCGCTGCAATTCGGGCTGAACTGATCGCCGGAGGTCGCCTCGCCCAGCGGGACGATGAAGGCGAGAAAGTTGCGCCTGCCCTCGCGGAAATAGCTGAGCGAGGCGGTCAGGTCCTGAATCAGGAACCAGCCGAAACCCCCCTCGGGCAAGGCGCTGCGCTCGTCAGCCGGCGGGGCGCGGGGCAGGATATGGGCCCCGAGGCAGTGATCCGGCAGCGGGATTCCGTCATCCGTCACCGCGCAGGCGATACCTCCGACATGGCGGATGACGCAAAGATGGATCAGCGGGGCATGGCTTCGTCCGTCCGGCCTTTCGGCAGCGCCTTCGCCCCCGTGCTGGCAGATGTTGTTCAGAATCTCGGCCAGCGCCAGTTCGACGCGGAAGATCACCTCCTCTCCGGCGCTGCCGTCGAATCTTTCGCGCAGGAAGCTCAGCGCATGGCGCACGGTCATCGGGTCGGCGCGGAAGATGCGGTGCAGCATCGGCCGGCGGATCACCGGCGGGCGATGCAGGCGTAGGGAGAGGGTTTCCGCCGTCATCTCTCGCGATCGTGCCAGGTGGGGCGGGAATGATCCACCGCCTGCGGGCCGGGAATGATCGTCATGACCTTGTCCATGCGGGTCAGCCGGAAGACCCGTTCGACATTCGGCGACAGCCCGGCAAGCACGAGGCTGCGGCCGGCGGGCATCGACTTGAAGATGGCGATGACCGCGCCGAGGCCGGAGCTGTCCATGAAATCGACCGGGCTGAGGTCCAGCGTGATGCGCGCGCCGCCATGGGCGACGAGGCTGCGCACCTTGTCCTTGAAGGCCATCGCGACCGCCGCGTCGAGGCGCTTCTCCTCGACCCTGATCGTCACGCCGTCATCCTGTGGCAGCAAGCTCAGTTGCATCATCCTACCTCGTAAATCGTGATGCCCAAGGCTTAGGCCGAAATCCTTAGCGCGGGGTTAGCGCGACGCGGCCTTGCGGCCGTAATTTCCTGCATTTGCATCAAATGCCCACCAATCGCGGCGATCCCTCGCGGGCCGTGGATGTGGTCAATTCTTGTGCAGGCGTGCCTCGTCCGGTGACAGCCGGGAACTCAGGCCCGGCAATCCTTGTTGCTCCGATGGACACCGGCTGGTCGAGTGCGAAGATCACGGGCAGTGGTGAGGGAAGCCGGGGTGGTGATGCATTACAATGAAATGATGGAAAGCGGGCAGGTCCGGGCGCCCTATGCCATGCTGTCGGACTGGGTCGAGACCATGCCGGCCGAGATCAGGCAGATGAAGCAGGCCGAGGCCGAGGCGCTGTTTCGCCGCATCGGCATCACCTTCGCGGTTTATGGCGAGGGCGGCGACCCGGACCGGCTGATCCCCTTCGACATGATGCCGCGCGTATTCCTGCAAAGCGAATGGCGCAAGCTGGAACGCGGGATCAAGCAGCGGGCGCGGGCGCTGAACGCCTTCCTGCGCGATGTCTATTCGCGGGCCGAGATCGTGCGGGCGGGGCGGATCCCGGCGTCTCTCGTCTTCCAGAACGCCGCCTTCGAGAAGTCGGTGGTGGGTTTCGTGCCGCCGCGCGGGGTGTTCTCGCATATCGTCGGCATCGACATCGTTCGCACCGGCCGCGACGAGTTCTTCGTGCTGGAAGACAATTGCCGCACCCCCTCTGGTGTCAGCTACATGCTGGAAAACCGCGAGATCATGATGCGCATGTTCCCGGCACTTTTCCGCAACAACCGGATCGAGCCGGTGGAGCAGTATCCCGAATTGCTGCGCCGGACCCTCGCCTCGGTCGCGCCGTCGAAATGCGAGGGCGCGCCCACCATCGTCATCCTGACGCCGGGCCATTTCAACAGCGCCTATTACGAACACAGTTTCCTTGCGAACCTGATGGGGGTTGAACTGGTCGAGGGCAGCGACCTGTTCGTCGATGGCGGTTTTGTCTACATGCGCACGACGCAGGGGCCGAAGCGGGTCGACGTGATCTATCGCCGGATCGACGATCCCTTCCTAGATCCGCTGTGTTTCCGCAAGGATTCCATGCTGGGCGTGCCGGGGCTGATGGATGTCTACCGCTCGGGCGGGGTCGCCATCGCCTCGGCCCCCGGCGCGGGCGTGGCCGATGACAAGGCGGTCTATACCTATGTCCCGGAAATGGTCCGCTTCTATCTGGGCGAGGAGCCGCTTTTGCAGAACGTCCAGACATGGACGCTGTGGAAGGACGAGGATTACCGATACGTCATGGCCAATCTCAAGGATCTGGTGGTGAAGGAGGTCCATGGCTCGGGCGGCTACGGAATGTTGATCGGTCCCAAGGCCAGCAAGGCCGAGATCGAGGCCTTTGCCGAGCGGATCAAGGCCAATCCCGGCAATTACATCGCCCAGCCGACGCTGGCGCTGTCGACCAGCCCCACCTTCGTCGATCAGGGCATCGCGCCCCGGCATGTGGACCTGCGGCCCTTCTGCCTTTGCGGCGACCGGGTGGAACTGGTGCCGGGTGGCCTTACCCGCGTTGCGCTGCGCGAGGGATCGCTTGTCGTGAACTCGTCGCAGGGCGGCGGGGTCAAGGACACCTGGGTCCTGACGGAATAGGAGGGGTCGCATATGCTGAGCCGCACTGCCGCAAACCTGTTCTGGATGGGCCGCCACCTTGAACGCGCCGAAACCGCCGCCCGCCTTCTTGACGTGGGCGCGCGCATCACCCTTCTGCCGAATACCGAGGAAGGCTATCGCAACGAATGGGAATCCCTGCTGCGCGCCTCGGGCGCCCAGTTCACCTTTGCTCAGCGTTACGGGGCCGAGATCAATCAGGAGAATATCGAATCCTGGCTGTTCTTCGACAGCGAGAACCCGGCCTCGGTCGCCAGTTGCATCGAACGCGCGCGCGAGGGCGGGCGGGTGGTCCGCACTGCCCTGACGAACCAGGTCTGGGACGCGCTGAACATCGCCTTTCAGGAGTTGCGGCAGCTGAAAGGCCGGGCGCGCAGCCAGCTTGATACGGCGATGCTGACCGATTTCACCACCCGTCACGGGGCGACGGTGCGCGGCGCGATCAACGCGAGCCAGCTTCGCAACGATGGCTGGCATTTTATCAATCTCGGCTATTCGCTGGAACGGGCGGACGCGACCTCGCGCCTGCTCGACGTGAAATACTATGTGCTGCTGCCGCGGGTCGAGTTCGTCGGCTCGGGCCTCGACAATTATCAATGGCAGGTGATCCTGCGCGCGCTTTCCGCGCATCGCGCCTTTCACTGGGCCTATGGCGGGGATGTGACGGCTACCAAGGTCGCGGATTTCCTGATCCTGAACGGCGAGAGCCCGCGCTCGCTGCTGACCTCGCTTTACGAGGCGGTCTGGAACCTCGACGGGCTGACCCGCCGCTATGGCGAGGGCGTGCCCGCGACGGCCTCCATCCGCGCGCGCGAGACGTTGGATTCGCTGATGTCGCGCGATATCGAGGCGATCTTCGACGAGGGGCTGCATGAGTTCCTGACATGGTTCATCGGCGAGATCGCCAGCATCACCAATGCCGTGCAGGACGACTATTTCAGCGGCAGGATGTAGGGAGAGGTCCGGTGAAGCTGAAAATCATCCACGAGACAAGCTACAGCTACGACACGCCGGTCGAGGCGCTGGTGCAAAGCCTGCGCCTGACCCCCTCGGTCCATGAGGGGCAGCGTGTGGGCGAATGGCGGATCGCGGTCAGCGGCGGCCAGCGCGGCGCGGCCTTCCGCGACGGCGCAGGCGACTGGATCGAGGGCTGGACGGTGCGCGGCCCGATCGAGACGGTGAAGGTCTCGATCGAGGGCGTGATCGAGACGCGGGACACCGCCGGCGTCCTGCGCGGCCACCGCGAGACGGTAAGCCCGCTGGTCTATCTGCGCGACACCCCGGCCACCCGGCCCGATGCGGCATTGCGCGCGCTTGCCGCCTCGGTCCGGGGCGAGGATGCGCTGGACCTCGGGCATCGGCTGTCGGCGGCCGTCCACGCCGCGATCACCTTCGTTCCGGGCACGACCGAGGCTTCGACCACGGCGGCGGAGGCCTTCGCGCTGGGGCAGGGGGTCTGCCAGGATTTCACCCATGCGTTGATCGCCTGCGCCCGTCTCTCGGGCCTGCCGGCGCGCTATGTCTCGGGCTATCTTCATTCAACCACCGATGGAAAGCCGCATGACGCCGCCCATGCCTGGGCCGAGATCCATGTCGGCGCGCTCGGCTGGGTCGGCTTCGACGCGGCGAATGCCTGCTGTCCCGATGACCGATATGTCAGGCTGGGCTCGGGCTATGACGCGCAGGATGCGGCGCCGGTGCGCGGTATGGCCTTCGGCCTCGGGACCGAGAGCCTTGACGTGCGCGTCCATGTCGAGGAGGTCCAGCAATAGCCGCGCGTCGCTGTTGCCTTGCCGGGCGGGGAATCGTAACTCTCGGGAAAGGCAGGGGGAGGGGCGCGACATGACCTATTGCGTCGGTCTGAAACTGGATGCCGGCATGGTCCTGCTTTCCGACACGCGGACCAATGCCGGGCTCGACAATATCTCGACCTATCGCAAGATGTTCTTCTTCGAGGAACCGGGCGAGCGGGTCATCGCCATCCTGACGGCGGGCAGCCTCTCGGTCACGCAGACCACGCTGGGCCGGTTGCAGGAGGCGGTCGAGGACCCGGATTCGGACGAGACCAGTTCGATCATGAAGGCCGGGTCGATGCTGCAGGTCGCGACGATCATCGGCGAGACGCTGAACCGCACCCGGTGCGAGATCTCGGACCTGACGCGCGACCTCAACCAGCAGGCCAGCGCCAGCATGATCGTCGCCGGCCAGCGCCGCGACGGCGAGATGCGGTTGTTCCTGATCTATCCGCAGGGCAATTTCATCATGGCGACCGAGGACACGCCCTTCCTGCAGATCGGCGAGCATAAATACGGCAAGCCGATCCTCGACCGGGTGGTGACGCCGCAGACCAGCCTTGCCGATGCGCAAAAGGCGGTGCTGCTGTCGATGGATTCGACCCTGCGCTCGAACCTCTCGGTCGGGATGCCGCTGGATCTGGCGGTGATCGAGCGGGACGGGCTGCGCGTTTCGCAGCGTCGCCGCATCCTTGAGGGCGATCCGGCCTTCATGGCGATGTCCTCGGCCTGGTCCGCCGCTTTGCGCGACAGCTTCGGCAAGGTTCCGATCTAGGGCTGGCCCGCGACCATGCCGCGCAATTCGTAAAGCAGGTCCAGCGCCTCGCGCGCGGTGACGTTATCGGGGTTGATGCCGCGCAGCTTCTCCTCGGCCGCCGAGGGGGCGGGTTTCGCCGATACCGGGACAGGCGGCGCCGCGCGGAACAGCGGCAGGTCGTCGAGCAGCGCGGCGGGCTTACCCGCGCCCTCGCGCTCTCCGCTTTCAAGCTGGTGCAGGATCTCGCGCGCGCGATCGACGACCGAGGGCGGCAGCCCCGCCAGCCGCGCCACCTGCACGCCGTAGGAGCGGTCGGCCGCGCCCTTGGTGACCTCATGGAGGAAGATCACCTCGCCCTCCCATTCGCGGACGGCGACGGTCGCGTTCTCGACGCCCTCAAGGCGCGCTGAAAGCGATGTCATCTCGTGGTAATGGGTGGCGAACAGCGCACGGCAGCGGTTGCGGGCGTGCAGATGCTCCATCACCGCCCATGCGATCGAGAGGCCGTCCCATGTCGCGGTGCCGCGCCCGATTTCGTCAAGTATCACCAGCGCGTGGTCATCGGCCTGATTGAGGATCGCTGCCGTCTCGACCATCTCGACCATGAAGGTCGAGCGTCCGCGCGCAAGGTCATCCGCCGCGCCCACGCGGCTGAAAAGCTGGCTGACAAGGCCGATATGCGCGCGCCGTGCCGGCACGAAGGAACCCGCCTGCGCAAGCACCGCGATCAGCGCGTTCTGGCGCAGGAAGGTCGACTTCCCGGCCATGTTGGGGCCGGTCAGCAGCCAGATCGCCGGCGTCCCGCCCGTGGTCAGGTCGCAGTCATTGGCAACGAAGGCCTCACCCTTGCGCTTCAGCGCGCGCTCGACGACCGGATGGCGGCCACCCTCGATCAGGAAGGCGGGGCTCGCGTCGACCTGCGGGCGGCTCCAGCCCTCGCCTGCGGCGAGATCGGCGAATGCCGCGGTCAGGTCGATTTCGGCCAGCGCGCGCGCGGCCTGCCCGATCTGCGGCGCACGGTCCAGAACGGCGGCGCAGAGGCGGGCAAACACCTCGCGCTCGATCTCCAGCGCGCGGTCGCGGGCGTTCAGGATACGGGTCTCAAGCTCGCTCAACTCGACCGTGGTGAAGCGGATCTGGTTCGCGGTGGTCTGGCGGTGGATGAAGCGCTGGTTCAGCGGCGCGGCCAGCATCCGCTCGGCATGGGTCGAGGTCGTCTCGATGAAATAGCCCAGCACGTTGTTGTGCTTGATCTTCAGGCTCGAGACCCCGGTTTCGGCGATGTAATCCGCCTGCATCCGGGCGATGACACCGCGCCCCTCGTCGCGCAGGCGCCGCGTCTCGTCCAGATCGCCGTCATGGCCCGGCGCGACGAAGCCGCCATCGCGGGCCAGCAAAGGCGGCTCGGCGACCAAAGCATCGTCCAGCATGTCGATGATTGCGTCATGCCCGGTCAGGTCGCGCGCCGCCTCGGCCAGAACGGCGATTTCGTCATCGCCGATCATGGCGGCAATCGCCGCACCCTGCGTCAGCCCGGCCCGGATCGCGCCAAGGTCGCGGGGGCCGCCCCGCTCCAGCGCCAGTCGCGACAGGGCGCGGTCCATGTCCGGCGCGCGCGAGAGCGCGTCGCGCAACTCTGCCGTCAGTCGCGGCTCGCCGACCAGATGGGCGACAGCGGCCTGTCGGGCATGGATCAGGTCCAGATCACGCGAGGGGGCGCTGATCCGCCGCTCCAGCAGCCGCCCGCCCCCCGCCGTGACGCTGCGGTCGATTGCGGCGAGCAGCGAGCCTTCGCGTCCGCCGGACAGCGCCTGCGTCAGTTCGAGGTTGCGCCGGGTCGCCGCGTCGATCTGCATCGCGCCGCCCATCGCCTCGCGGATCGGCGGGCGCAAGAGCGGCATCCGGCCCTTCTGCGTCAGGTCGAGGTAATCGGCGATCGCGCCCATCGCCGCCAGTTCGGCGCGCGAGAAGCTGGCGAAACCCTCCAGCGTCTCGACCTGGAACAGCGCGCAAAGCCGCCGGTTCGCCGCCGCGCTGTCGAAGCTGCCGGAAGGAAGCTCGGTCAGCGCCGCGCCCGCCTCTGCCGCGATCTCGTCAAGGCGTGCGCCCTCGGCGACCAGCAATTCGCGCGGGGCGTGGCGGGCCAGTTCCGGGGCAAGGCGCGGCGCGGGGCAGGGCATGACCCGAAACTCCCCGGTCGAGATGTCGACCCAGGCCAGCGCGGAATCGTCCCGAACCGTGGCGAAGCTTGCCAGGAAGTTGTGCCGCCGCGCCTCCAGTAGCGATTCCTCGGTCAGGGTGCCGGGTGTAACGAGGCGCACCACGTCGCGGGCGACGACCGATTTCGCGCCGCGCTTCTTCGCCTCGGCCGGATCCTCCATCTGCTCGGCGATGGCGACGCGGAAGCCCTTGCGGATCAGGGCCAGAAGATAGCTTTCCGCGGCATGGACCGGCACGCCGCACATCGGGATCGGCTCTCCCAGATGGGTGCCGCGCTTGGTCAGGGCGATGTCCAGCGCGGCCGAGGCGGCGATCGCGTCCTCGAAGAACATCTCGTAGAAATCGCCCATCCGGTAAAACAGCAGCGTCCCCGGATTGGCTTCGCGGATCGCGAGATACTGGGCCATCATCGGGGTCGGTTGGTCGGTCATCATCTGCCTTGCGGTGTCGCGGTAAGCCCTTCTATTGGATGATGGCGGGGATGCAAACATCGCATGCCGACTATGCTGAATCTGCGGTGACAGTTAGCTTTGCTTGGTGCATCGTAGCGCGAAATATGTGGTTCGAGGGCCCGAATGAAAGCAGTGTTGGGGGCGGTGGCGTTGTGCTGCAGCCTGACGGCGGCAGAAGCCGCCTGCCCGGATGTGTCGCTGATGCAGAACGCGGCGCGTGGCTGGATCGCCGGACAGCGCCTGCCCGATCCGCTGGTCCGCAACATGGACGATGCGCGCTGCGCCTATACCTCGTTCCGCGCCGTGCTGGAGGCCGAGCTTGGCCCGCCGGTGGGCGTGAAGGTCGCCTTCACCTCACCCGAGGTGCAGAAACGCTTCGACATCGACGAGCCGGTCGCGGGCCTCTTCTTCTCGTCCATGCTGCTGGCGGATGGCGCGCGCGTCAGCCTCAAGGGCAGCCGCTCGCCCCTCTATGAGGCGGATCTGGTCGTGGTCGTCCGCGACAGCTCGATCATGCGGGCCCGCACGCGCGAGGAGGTGGCCGCCGCCCTCTCGGAAGTGCGCCCCTTCATCGAATTTCCCGACATCGCCCTCTCGCGCGGTTCCGTTCCTACCGCCCCGCTGATGGCGGCCTATGGCGTCACGCCATGGCGCGGGGTGATGGGCAAGGGCATCGCGCTTGCCGATCTGGAGGATCCGGTCGAGGCGCTGGAGGAGATGAGCGTCTCGCTGCGGCTGAACGGAAGCACCATCGCCGTCGCGCGGGGCGAGTTGCTGCTTGGTCACCCCCTCGACGTGGTGCTGTGGCTGGTCGAGCAGGGCGGCTACGAGCTGAAGCCGGGTTCGATCATCTCGCTCGGATCATTCGCGAGCTTCGACGCACCCGCGCCGGGGCAGAGGATCGAGGTCGAATACAATCTGGCCGGGCAGATCATGCAGGCCCGCGCCTCGATCGTTCCCTGAGCGGGTAAAATTTCGGGCGTGATCGAAAAATTCGCTTTGAAGGGCAGGGGGTTGTGTCGCTAGACTGTCACGGGGCAGCGCTAGGTGGCAGGGTGGCCGCCGATTGCGGCTCGGGTCCGAACGGAGTTTGCGACATGACGTATCAATCCACTGCGGCGGGGATCGCCGCCCTGATCGCCCTGGCCTCGTCCGGGGCCGCCACGGCTCAGGATCTGGCGGCGCTGGAAACCGCCGCCAAGGCAGAAGGCATGCTGACGACGATCGCCCTGCCGCATGACTGGTGCGGCTATGGTGCGGTGATCGACGGCTTCAAGAAGAAGTATCCCGAAATTCAGGTGAACGAGCTGAACCCCGACGCGGGCTCGGCCGACGAGCTTGAGGCGATCCGCGCCAACAAGGACAACAAGGGTCCGCAGGCCCCCGACGTGATCGATGTCGGCCTGTCCTTCGGCCCGCAGGCCAAGGCCGAGGGGCTGATCCAGCCCTACAAGGTCGCGACCTGGGACACGATCCCGGCGGATGCCAAGGACGCCGACGGCCATTGGTATGGCGACTATTACGGCGTGATGGCCTTTGGCGTGAACACCGATCTGGTGGATGCGGCGCCGAAGTCGTGGAAAGACCTGACCAAGCCCGAATATGCCAATGCCTTCGCGCTGGCCGGTGATCCGCGCGCCTCGGCGCAGGCGATCATCTCGGTTCTGGCCGCAGGCATCGCCAACGGCGGCGAGGCGGGCGAGGCTTCGGGGCAGAAGGGCCTTGAGCTGATGGCCGAGGTGAACAAGGCCGGGAACTTCGTCCCGGTGATCGGCAAGTCGGCGACCATCGCGCAGGGCGCGACGCCGATCGTCACCGCATGGGACTATAACCTCCTCTCGTGGCGCGACGGCCTGAACGGCAACCCGCCGGTCGAGGTCATCATCCCCGAGGACGGCGTCGTCGCCGGTGTCTATGTGCAGGCGATCTCGGCCTTTGCGCCGCATCCGAACGCCGCGAAGCTGTGGATGGAGTATCTCTATTCGGACGAGGGGCAGCTTGGCTGGCTCAAGGGCTATTGCCACCCGATCCGCTTCAACGACCTCGTGAAGAACGGCAAGGTTCCGCAGGAGCTGCTGGACGCGCTGCCCGAGGCCTCGGCCTATGAAAAGGCGATCTTCCCGACGCTGGAACAGCAGGAGGCCAACAAGAAGGTCGTGACCGAGGGCTGGGACAGCGTCGTCGGGGCCGCGGTCAAGGAATGACGTGATGGCCCCGCCCTTTGCAGGCGGGGCCGCCATAACGATGGGGCGGCGATGAACAGGTTTGGCTGGAACTGGCTGGGCGTCCTGCCCTTTTTCGCCTTCGCGCTGCTGTTTCTGGTGCTGCCGACGATGAATATCGTGATCGGCGCGTTCCGAAACCCGGCGGGAGAGTTCACGCTTGCGAACCTCGCCGGGCTGGCCTCGCCCCGGATCGTCGAGAGCTTCGTGATCTCGATCCAGATCTCGCTCGCCTCGGCGGCGCTGGGCTGCCTGATCGGTTTTGCCATGGCGGCGGCGGTGGTGATGGGCGGCATCCCGGCATGGGTCCGGGGGCCGCTGATGACCTTTTCGGGCGTCGCCTCGAACTTCGCGGGCGTGCCGCTGGCCTTCGCCTTCATCGCGACGCTGGGCCGGGTCGGGCTGGTCACGATGCTGCTGCGACAGTGGTTCGGCATCAATATCTACGCGATGGGCTTCAACCTGCTCAGCTTCTGGGGCCTGACGCTGACCTATCTGTTCTTCCAGATCCCCTTGATGATCCTAATCATCACCCCGGCGCTGGAGGGGCTGAAGCGCGAATGGCGCGAGGCGGCCGAGGTTCTGGGCGCCTCGACCGGCCAATACTGGCGCATGGTGGCGCTGCCGATCCTGTTCCCCTCGCTTCTGGGCACTTTCGCGCTGCTCTTCGCCAACAGCTTCGGGGCGGTTGCCACCGCCTATGCGCTGACCGGCTCGTCACTGTCGATCGTGCCGATCATGCTGTTCGCGCAGATCCGGGGCGACGTGCTGCAGGACCCGCATCTGGGCTATGCCATGGCCTTCGGGATGATCGTCGTCACCGGCCTTGCGAACCTCGCCTATGTCATCATGCGCAGCCGCGCCGAGAGGTGGATGCGATGAGACATGTCTGGTCCTGGGGCGCGATCATCCTCGGCAGCCTCTATTTCCTGCTGCCGCTGATCGGGACGGTCGAATTCTCGCTGAGGATGCGGCGGGGGGAATATTCGCTCGACGCCTACCGCTCGGTGCTGGCCGATCCGAATTTTCACGCGACCTTCGGCTTTTCCGTCGTCATGGCGCTGCTGACCATCTTGCTGGGCGTGCTGATCGTGGTGCCCACCGCCTATTGGGTGCGGCTGCGCCTGCCGCGCCTTAGGCCGGTGATCGAGTTCGTCACCCTGCTGCCGCTGGTCATCCCGGCCATCGTCGTGGTTTTCGGCTATATCCGGCTTTTCAACACCTCGTCATGGCTGCCGCTGACCGGCACGGCGCATGGCACGAACCTGCTGCTGCTCTGCGGTTACGCCACGCTGGCGCTGCCCTATATGTATCGCGCCGTCGATACCGGGCTTTCGACGCTGGACGTGCGGACGCTGACCGAGGCGGCGCAGTCGCTGGGCGCGGGTTGGACGCGGATCATCGGCCAGCTTGTGCTGCCCAATGTGCTGGGCGCGGTGATGTCCGGGGCTTTTCTCAGCTTTGCCATCGTCATTGGCGAGTTCACCATGGCCACGCTGCTGAACCGCCCGGCCTTCGGGCCTTATATGCAGCTTCTGGGCGCGAACCGCGCCTATGAGCCGGCGGCGCTTGCGGTCATCGCCTTTGCGGCGACATGGGGCTGCATGGGGCTGATGCAACTGATCTCGCGCGTCTTCGGCGCCGGAAGGAGCGCGAAATGACTTTCCTCGTCCTCGACCATCTGCAGAAATCCTTCGGCAGCACCAGGGTCGTCCATGATTTCGACCTGCATGTCGAGAAGGGCGAGTTCGTGTCCTTCCTTGGGCCGTCGGGCTGCGGCAAGACCACCGTGCTGCGCATGGTCGCGGGCTTCGAGACGCCAAGCGAGGGGCGCATCCTGATCGACGGGCAGGACGTGACGCGGCTGCGACCGAACCAACGCCAGATCGGCATGGTGTTTCAGGCCTATGCGCTGTTTCCGAACCTGACCGTGGCCGAGAATGTGGGCTTCGGCCTCAAGGTTGCGGGCGTGGCCAGGGCCGATCGCGCCGACCGCGTGGCCGAGATGCTGGAGCTGATCGGGCTGCCCGACCTTGGCGCGCGTTTTCCCTGGCAGCTTTCGGGCGGCCAGCAGCAGCGGGTGGCGCTGGCCCGCGCGCTGGCCCCGCGTCCGCGCGTGTTGCTGCTGGACGAGCCGCTTTCCGCGCTGGACGCCAAGATCCGGGTCAGCCTGCGCAACCAGATCCGCGCGATCCAGCAACAGCTTGGCATCACCACCATCTTCGTGACCCATGATCAGGAGGAGGCGCTGTCGATCTCGGACCGGATCGTGGTCATGCATCGCGGTGTGGCCGACCAGACCGGCACCCCGCGCGAGATCTACAACCACCCCGCCACCGATTTCGTCGCCGGTTTCGTCGGCACGCTGAACCGTTTCGAGGCCGAGGTGCTGGACCGGGGCACCGGCCGCGTCCGGGTCGCCGGGGCGGAGTTTTCGCTGAACCGTCCGCTCGACGGCGATGTGATCACGCTTGCCGCCCGTCCCGAGGGGCTGGCGCTGGCCGATGAGGGGATCCCGGCCGAGGTCACGGGGGTCGAGTTTCTCGGCTCGGTCCAGCGAGTCAGGGCGACTGTTGCGGGGCGCGAGGTGGTTCTGGACCGCTTCAACGCGCCTTCCGCGGCCCTGCCCGAACCGGGAGAGATCGTGCATTTCTCGGCCGACCGCTCGACCTGGCTGGTGCTGGCACGCGGCGATTGAGGCGGCTCACACCTCGCCGCGCCGCTGTTTCCACGCCGCGGCGGCATGTCCGGGCAGGATGGTGAAGCCCTTGGCATAGCGCGCGGCAAGGCGCTTGGGGTTGGATAGCATCCGCCACAGCCATTCCATCTTGGCCTGCCGCACCAGTCTGGGTGCGCGCCGCTGGTGTCCCGACAGAAAGTCGAGCCCGGCCCCGATCGAGGCGAAGCCGACATTTCCCAGCGCGTCGCGGGCGCGGATGGCGAAAACCTCCTGCCGCGGCGCGCCGAGCGCGAGGAAGCAGAGCAGCGCGCCCGAGGCGGCGATCCGGCCAATGATCTCGTCCGCCTCGGCCCCTTCGGGATCGAAGGGAAAGCCGGGGGCATGGGTCAAAGCGACGGTCAGGCCCGGCACGCGCGCCCGCATCGCCTCGGCCGCCAACGCCAGCGAGGCGTCGCTGCTGCCGATCAGCGCGATGGGCAGACCCTGCGCCGCCGCCTCGCGCGCCAGCGGCAGCACGAGGTCCGAGCCGGGGGCCAGACGGATCTGCTTGCCCGCCAGACGCGCCAGCCAGACGATCGGGTTGCCATCGGCGCAGACCAGATCATGCGCGGCATAGGCGGTGCGAAAACGCGCATCCTCTCCAAGCCGTTGAAGATGATCGACATTTATCGTGGCCAGCGCGAATCCGCGGCCTTGGGCCATACGCTCGCGCGTCTCGGTCAGCAGGGCCTCGGCATCCGGGCAATTGACCCGGACCGAATTGCCGTCGGGAAAACTGAACTGCATGATAGAAACCACCCCGCACCGCATCACCGGCAGGATGGGTTCCACCCGGCGCGATTGCAATGACATTCCTTGCCGCACGCCGGGGGCGCGGAGGGGCGTTTCTCGCCCTCCTCGCGCCGCTTCCTTGGCGAACTTGTCCCAGATCAAGGAGCGAGTCGCGGCATAGGCATAATTCTGGCCAAAAAGGCAGGCCGCCAAATGGTTTTATTGGTTGGTGAAGGGGTCAGGATTCGCTATGCCGAATACGCGCATCAGTTGTTTAGTATTTCTCGCTCGGAATGGCGTTCTGTAATTGTATGAGGGATGCATGGCCTTGGATCAAAGCCAGCTGTTGGAAACGGATATCGCCATTATCGGTATGGCGGCGCAACTTCCGGGGGCAGCGAATGTTGCCGAATACTGGCAGAATCTTTGCCGCGGGATCGAATCGATCCAGCCGGTTCCACAGGCCGACCTGATCGCGCGGGGCGAGGCGCGGACGCGCCTTGCCGATCCCAACTATGTCCCCGCCGCCGCCATCCTCGGCCAGTTCGACGAGTTCGATGCCGAGTTCTTCGGGCTTTCGCCCAAGGAAGCGGCGATCATGGACCCGCAGCATCGCAAGTTTCTGGAAACCTGCTGGCATGCGCTGGAGGATGCGGCCCACCCGCCCGAGGCGTTCCGCCGTCCGATCGGGGTCTGGGCCGGCTGCGGCATGGGCAGCTATTTCTACTGGAATGTCTGCTCGAACCGCGACCTCGTGGACGGCGTCGGGCATTTCCTGCTGCGCCATACCGGCAATGACAAGGATTTCCTCTCGACCCGCGCCAGCCATGTCCTCGACCTGACCGGGCCGTCGATCAACGTGCAGACTGCCTGCTCGACCTCGCTGGTGGCGATCCACATGGCCTGCCAGTCGCTTCATTCCGGCGAATGTGACATGGCCTTGGCGGGTGGCGTCACCATCGAGATGCCGCATGGCCTCGGCTATCTCTACAAGGAGAACGAGATCCTGTCGCCCGACGGGCATTGCCATGCCTTCGACCATCGCGCGCAGGGCACGGTCTTCGGCAGCGGCGCGGCGGTGGTGGTGCTGCGGCGGCTGAAGGATGCGATCGCTGATGGCGACCATATCTGGGCGGTCATCAAGGGAAGCGCGATCAACAATGACGGCGCGGCCAAGGCCGGCTACCTCGCCCCCAGCGTCGAGGGGCAGGCGCAGGCCATTGCCGAGGCGCTGGTGATGTCGGGCGTCGCCTCGGACAGCATCGGCTATGTCGAATGTCACGGCACCGGCACCGCGCTTGGCGACCCGATCGAGGTTGCGGCGTTGAATCAGGCCTATGCGCGCGTCTCGGATGGGACGCGGCAGGGGCCGTGCCGGATCGGCTCGGTCAAGACGAATATCGGGCATCTCGATACGGCGGCGGGCAGCGCCGGGCTGATCAAGACCGCGCTGTCGCTGCATCACGGCCGGATTCCGGCCAGCCTCGGCTATGAGGCGCCGAACCCCGCGATCGATTTCGAAGGCGGGCCGTTCGAGGTCAACCACCAGCTTGGCGACTGGCCGCTGGCCGGGATCAGGCGTGCGGGTGTCAACTCGCTGGGCGTGGGCGGCACCAATGCCCATGCCGTGCTGGAGGAGCCGCCCGCGACCCCAGCCTCCGAGGAGTCGGACTGGCCCTTCCACATCATCGCGGTCTCCGGTCGCAGCAAGGCGGCGCTGGACGCGAATGCGGCGCAGCTTGCCGGGTGGCTCGGGGCCAATCCCGGCGTGAACATGGCGGATCTGTCCTTCACCCTGACGCAGGGGCGCCGCCAGTTCGACCGCCGCCGTGTGCTGGTCGCCCATGACGCGGCCGAGGCGGCGGCGATGCTGGCCGAACCCGATCCGCGCCTTGTCTTCGACCGCCAGCCCGTCGCCGACGGGGCGGGGATCGTGTTCATGCTGCCCGGCGGCGGCGCGCAATATGCCGGCATGGCGCGCGGTCTTTACGAGACCGAGCCGGTCTTCCGCGAATGGATGGATCGCGGCCTTGACCATATGGCGGCGGCGCATGGCACCGACCTGCGCGCGCTGTGGCTGCCCGAACCGGGGGCTGAGGCCGAGGCGGACCGCCGCCTGCTGCAACCGTCACTGCAACTGCCGCTGCTGATGATCACCGAATATGCGCTGGCGCAGCTTTGGATAAGCTGGGGTGTCGAGCCCACGGCGCTGATCGGTCATTCGATGGGCGAGAATACGGCCGCCTGTATCGCCGGGGTGATGTCATTCGAGGATTGCATCGGCCTTGTCCGGCTGCGCGGCCTGCTGATGGACCGGGTGCCGGCGGGCGGGATGCTCTCCGTCCCGCTGGAGCCGCAGGAGTTTGCGGGTGAACTGGCTGCTCTGGAACTGGACCTCGCGGCGGTCAACGGGCCGTCCATGTCGGTCGTCTCCGGCCCCGATGCGAAGCTTGACGAATTCGCGGCGCTGATGGCCGCGCGCGAGGTCGAGTGCCAGCGCATCGCCATCTCGATCGCGGCGCATTCGCGGCTGCTGGATGGGGTGATGGCCGAGTTCGGGGCCTATCTCGCCTCGATCCCGCTCAACCCGCCGCGCATCCCGATCATCTCGAACCGCAATGGCCAGCCCCTGACCGATGCCGAGGCGACGAGCCCGGATTACTGGGTCAGCCACCTGCGCGGAACCGTGCGCTTTGCCGATGGCATCGCCTATCTCGGGCAGGATACCGGCCGCATCTTCCTTGAGGTCGGGCCGGGCCGCGCCATGCAGGCGATGGCCAAGGCGCATACTTCGGTCAATGCCAATCAGGTGATCTCGACCCTGCGGCACCGGGACCATGCGACCGGGGATGACACCTATTTCATGTCGGCCTTGGCGCAGGTCTGGGCCTGTGGCGGGGCGATCGACTGGGACCAGATCTGGGGCGGCGCGCGCCGCCGGCGGCTATCGCTGCCGGGCTATGCCTTCCAGCGCAAACGCTATTTCATCGAACGTTCCTCGCATGCCGCAGCCGAGGCCGAGGCCGAACTGGTCCGCATCGAGGCGCCCGAGGAATGGGGCTGGCGTCCGGCATGGAAGCTCGCCTCGCCCGCGCTGGAGATCGGGCCGGGCGGGCCGGTGGTCAACGGCACGCGCAACTGGCTGATCTTTGCGGATGAGCTTGGCATCGGCGAGCGTCTGGCCGGCCTCCTCGGCGAAAAGGGCCAGCGCGTCGCCACGGTCCAGATCGCGGATACCTTCGCCGACAAGGGCGAGGGGCGCTTTACCCTGCCGCTGGAATCCGACCGCGAGAATTACGAGATGCTGCTGGCCGCCCTGGCCGGGCAGGAGATGGTGCCGGACCGCATCCTGCATCTGTGGTCGCTGACGCAAGGCGTGCAGTTCCGCGCCGGATCGAACCTGCTGAACAGCCGTCTTGAGCGCGGCTATTTCAGCCTGCTGCATCTGGCGCAGGCGATCGGCGCGGAACTGCCCGACGCCCGGCTTAACCTGATCGCCATCTGCAATGACGCGCTGCGCGTCGCGGACGAGGTGGCGGAGGCCCCGGAAAAGGCGACTGCCGCCGGTCCGGTCCGCGTCCTTCCGCATGAGATGCCGGGCGTTGCTGCCCGCCTTGTCGATATCCGCCTGCCGCAAGGCAAAGGCGGGGTCGAGGCCACCGCCCGCCTGCTGATGGAGGAGGCGCTGGCCCCGGCCGGTGCGCCACTCGCGGCATGGCGGGACGGCCGCCGCTTCGAGCAATCGCTTGAGCGCGTGGCGCTGAGCGATGACGGGCTTGCCGGCATCCCCGAGGGGTCTGTCTGTCTGATCACCGGCGGTTTCGGTGGCATGGGACAGGCGATCGCGCGGGCGCTTGCCCCGCGCGGGGTGAAGCTGGCGCTGACGACGCGCGGCGATGCCGGTGCCGCAGCCCCCGCGCTGCGCCAGCTTGAGGCGCTGGGGGCCGAGGTCATCGCGATCCGTGCCGATGTCACCAGCCCCGAGGACATGGCCCGCGCCATTGCCGAGACGCGGGCGCGTTTTGGCGGCCTCGATGTCGTCCTGCACGCCGCCGGGGTGATCCGCGACAGCCTGATCGCGTCGAAGACGGACGACGAAAGCTGGGACGTGCTGGCGCCGAAGCTTCTGGGCACCCGCGCGCTGATCGAGGCGCTGGCCCCGGACCCGGTGCGGCTGACGGTGCTTTTCGCCTCGACCTCCTCGGTGATCGCGCCGGCGGGGCAGGCGGATTATGTCGCCGCGAACGAATATCTGAACGCGGTGGCGCGCGCCGCACCCTCGGGGCTGGGTCGCGTCGTCGCGGTGAACTGGGGCGTCTGGGCCGATACCGGCATGGCCGCCCGCGCGCTGGGGCTGGAAAATGCCGTTCTGGCCGGCGCGCCGGTCGACCGGCCGCTGATCGACCAGACCATGCCGCTGCCCGGCGGGCGCGAGTTCCGCTCGGCCCTCTCGATGGATCAGTGGATCATCAGCGGGCACAAGACCGCCTCGGGGCAAGCGCTGATGCCCGGCACCGGATGGATCGAACTGATCGCCGAGGCGGCGCTGGAAACCGGCCTGACCCTGCCGATCGAGATCCGCGATCTGGAATTTCAGCGACCCGTTCTTGTCAGCGACACCGCGCTGGTCACCACCCGGCTTGAGCCAGAGGGCGATGCCTTCCGGGTCGAGATCCTCGAGGATCCGCAGGGCGGCCCGAATGTCGCGGCGCTGGTCGCGCCGTTGGATGGCGTGGCCTCCGGCAGCCTTCTCGCCTCGGGTCCGTGGGACAGCGACGGCGCGGGCAGGGCGCTGCCCTCGGCGCAGGAGGGGCAGATGGATTTCGGCCCGCGCTGGAAGGTGCTGCGCCGCTTCCGCATCGCGGGCGACGAGGGGGTGGCGGAGCTTTCGCTCGCGCCCGAGTTCCGGGCCGAGGCCGGGCAGGGCTGGCTGGTCCATCCGGCGTTGCTCGACATCGCGACGGGCTGGGCCATGCAGCTTATCCGGGGTTGGTCGCCCGATCACCTCTGGGTGCCGATGGGCTATGCCTCGATCCGGCTCTACCGCCCGCTGACGGCCGAGGTGACAAGCCGCATCCGCAATGCCGGCGAAAACACCGACGCGCTTGGCATGGCGCAGTTCGACATCACGCTGGCCGCGCCCGATGGCAGCATCTGCGCTGAGATCCGGGGCTTTGCGCTGCGCAAGCTCTCGACCGCGATTTCGGCGGTGCCGCGTCCCCGCATCCAGTCCGCGCGCAGCATGTCCCCGGCCGAGCGCCGGCTGCATCACAATATCGGGCAGGGCATTCCCGGCGCGATCGGCCCGGCGATGCTGTCGCGCGCGATCTCGACCGGGCTTGCGCAGGTCTATGTCTCGTCCCTCGACCTCGACGCGCTGATCGCCGAGGCGGGCGTCAGTCAGGACGTGGCCCCGGCCGAGGGTGGGTTCGAGCGGCCAGACCTCGACAGCGACTTCGTCGCGCCGGCGCCGGGTCTTGAGGCCGAGCTGGCGGCGATCTGGTCCGAGCTTCTGGGCATTGCACAGGTCGGCGCAGCGGACAGCTTCTTCGACCTTGGCGGCCATTCGCTGATCGCGGTGCGCATGTTCGGTCAAGTGCGCAAGACCTTCGGGGTGGACCTGCCGATCTCGACTTTGTTCGAGGCGCCGACCATCGCCCAGCTTGCCGGGCTGATCGAGGAACGCACCGGCCCGCGCGAGATCGCGGCGGCGGACAATGTCCGCGCGCTGCCGGTCAGCGGTGCCCCGAAGCGCCGCTTCCTTGTCGACATGGGCGGTCGCGGAGAAGGGACGCCCTTCTTCATGGTCGCGGGCATGTTCGGCAACGTGATGAACCTGCGCCAGCTTGCGCAGCGTCTGGGCGGCGACCGGCGTTTCTATGGCCTGCAGGCGCGCGGGCTGCTGGGCGACGACAAGCCGCATGACAGCTTTGCCGAGGCGGCGCGAGACTATATCGCCGAACTGCGCGAGGTGCAGCCCGAGGGGCCCTATCTGATCGGCGGCTTCTCGGGCGGCGGGCTGACCGCCTATGAGATGGCGCGCCAGCTCCGCCCCTCGGGCGAGGCGGTGGCGATGCTGGTGATGCTCGATACGCCCTTGCCGCTGCGCGAAGGGTTGAGCCGCAAGGACCGCATGATGATCCGCATGGGCGAGATCCGCGAGGGTGGGGTGGAGTTCGTCAGCAAATGGGTCGGCGACCGCATCCGCTATGAACTCGGTCGGCGCCGGAAAAGTCAGGCGTTGGAGGCCGGGGCCACGGCCGAGGCGGGCAGCTTCCACGACCTCGCGATCGAGGCCGCGTTCCTCTCGTGGTTGCCGGGTCTGCAGGTCACTACCTATGACGGCCCGGTCGCGATGTTCCGCCCGCCGCTCGATCCGCGCTGGAAGGTCTCGGGCGGGCGCTTCGTGACCACGGCCCGGACCTATATGCTGGAGGATAACGGCTGGACCCCGTGGATGCCGCGCCTGCGCGTCGTCGAAGTGCCGGGCGACCACGATTCCATGGTGCTTGAGCCGAATGTGCGCCGCATGGCCAGCGTCCTGCGCGACATCCTGCGCGAGGCCGATGCCGATGCCGCGGCCCGCGCCAAAGCGGCGGAATAGGGAGAGATGACCGTGACGACCAATCCATCGGTGCAGGTCGTCGTTCTGAACTGGCGCACGCCGGACATGTCGCTTGTCGCGGCAGAGGCGGCGCTGCGCGAGATCGCGGACCTCGATGGCGGGGTCACGATCGTCGACAACGGCTCGGGCGACGGTTCCTACGAGAAGATGCAGTCCGAGGCCGAGGCGCGGGGCTGGCTCGCCTCGGGTCGCGTGGCAGTGGTTCAATCGGGCTGGAACGGCGGCTTCGGCGCGGGCAACAATTACGGCATCCGGCAAGGCCTGCCGGACGGGCGGCGACCCGATCTGGTCTACCTGCTGAACTCGGACGCCATTCCGCAGCCGGGCGCGATCCGCGTCCTGCGCGACTATCTGGTGGCGCATCCCGAGGCGGGGATTGCCTGTTCGCGCCTGCGCGGCACCGATGGCGCGCCGCATCTGACGGCGTTCCGTTTCCCCTCGGCCGCGGGCGAGTTCGAGGCGGCGAGCCGCACCGGTCCCGTGACGCGGCTGTTGCGCGACAAGGTGGTCGCGATGCCCCAGCCCGAGATTTCGGGCCGGGTCGACTGGTCTGCGGGCGCATCGATGATGATGCGCAGCGATGTGCTGGACCGGATCGGCCTTTTTGACGAGGGGTTCTTTCTTTATTTCGAGGAAACCGACCTTTGCCGTCGCGCCGCCGGTGCGGGATGGCAGACGCATTACGTTGTCGAAAGCGAGGTCGAGCATATCGGCTCGGCCAGCACCGGCATGAAGACATGGGGGCGGGTGCCGGATTATTGGTATGACTCTCGCCGCCGTTATTTCGAGAAGCATCATGGTCGCGGCGGGGCGCTTCTGGCGACGGCCGCGCTGCTGGGCGGCTCGGCGCTGTGGGGCATGCGCTGCCTTCTTCAGCGTCGCGGGACGGACCTTCCGCCCGGCCACCTCGCGCGCCTGACGCGCCATGCGCTTCGTCGCCAGCCATTGCCTGTTCACGTTGATAAGGGTCAGCCATGACGCAATTTTCCGCGATTCTGGTCGGTAACGAGCTTCTCTTGCGCCACGCGGCGGAAACGCTGATCGGGCGCGGGCACCGTGTCGCCGCCGTGGTCACGCGCAATCCCGACCTGCGCGCCTGGGCCGAAGGGGCCGGGCTGCGGGCCGAGGATCAGGACGCGCCGCTGCCTGCCGATGCGCCCTCGGCCGACTGGCTTTTCAGCGTCGCGAACCTCTCGATCCTCAGCCCGGCGATGCTGGCGCGGGGCGAGCGGGGCGCGATCAATTTCCATGACGGTCCGCTGCCGAAGCTGGCCGGTTTGAATGCCCCGGTCTGGGCGATCATCGGGCAGGAGGCGCAGCACGGCATCACCTGGCACATGATCGAGGGCGGCGTGGACGAGGGTGACATCCTCGCCCAACGCCTGTTCGACCTGCGCGAGGATGACACCGCGCTGACCCTGAACGCGCGTTGCTTTGCGCGCGGGGCCGAGAGTTTCGCCGATGTCGTGGCCCAGCTTGAGGGCGCGGGACCGGCGCGGGTGCCGCAGGACCTGACCCGGCGCAGCTATGTCGGGCGCGACAAGCGCCCGGCGGCGGGCGGGATCATCGACTTCTCGCGCCCGGCGGCCGAGATCGGGGCATTGGTCCGCGGTCTGGATCACGGCGGCTACTGGAACCCGCTGGCCGAGGCCAAGGTCCGCCTCGCCTGCGGCAAGCTTCTGCCCGTCGCGGCGTTGGAGGGGATCGAGCCCGGCAACGCCCCCGCCGGAACCGTCCTCGCAAGCGAGGGGGGAACCGCCCTGATCGCGGCGGCGGATGGCGCCGTAAGGCTCGCGTTCCGCTCTGACGCGCCCGAGGCCGGAAGCGTGATCCCCGCGCTTTCCGCCGAGGATCGCGACCGCCTGACCGGGCTTGCGGATGCGGCGGCAAGGCATGACGGCTGGTGGCGCAAGCGCCTCGCGGCGATGAGCCCGGCCGTTTTGCCCGGCGAGGCATCGGGCGGGCAGGCGCGGATCGACCTGGTGCCGGGCGCCGCGCCCGAGCGTGTCGCGCTGGCCGTCGCCCTGCTGGCGCGCCTTGCCGCACAGCCGCAATTCGACCTCGCGCTGCGTCCTGCCGATCTGCCCGCCGATCCTCTGGTCGCGGGCTGGCAACCGCTGTCGGTCGAGGCGCGGGGCGAGATGACGCTGGCCGAGCTTGCGGCGCGCGTCTCGGCCGAGATGACCGAGGCTGCCAAGCGCGGCTATTTCCTTGCCGATCTGCTCCATCGCGCGCCCGAACTGCGCGAGGCGGCGCGTCCCGACCTTGCGATCAACCTGCGCGAGTTGGCGCTGGTCGAGGGCTCGGCCCTGACCATCGCGCTGACCGAAGGGGGTGCTGCGCTGCTTCACGATCCGGCGCGGGTCAGCGCGGCGCAGGCGCAGCGCATGGCGCGGGCGCTGGATGCCGGGCTGATCCTGCCGGGCGCGACGCCGATCCGCGACATCTCGCTGCTGGACCTGGCCGAATTGCAGGACCTGCTGGTTACCCGCAACGATACCGTGGTCGACCTCGACCTCGCCTGCATCCATGAGTTGATCGCGAAGCTGACTGCGGAAGACCCGGACGCAGTGGCGCTGGCCTTCGAGGACCGGGTGCTGACGCGGGCCGAACTTGAGCGCGCCGCGAATGCGCTGGCCGCGCGGCTGGTGGCACTGGGCGTCGGGCCGGACCAGCCGGTCGGGCTGTTCGCGAAACGCTCGCCCGAGCTGGTTATCGGGGCTCTGGCGATCTGGAAGGCGGGCGGGGCCTATGTGCCCTTGGACCCCGACTATCCCTCGGACCGGATCGCGCTTTACCTTGAGGATAGCGGCGCGCCGGTCGTGCTGGTGCAGGAGGGGCTGGCCGACCGCCTGCCGCAGCATCAGGCGCAGGTCGTGACCATTCCGGCAAGCTTGCCGGAAGATGCGATCCCGGCCCCCGAAAGCAATGTCGCGCCCGGAAACCTCGCCTATCTGATCTATACCTCCGGCTCGACCGGGCGGCCCAAGGGGGTGATGGTCGAGCATCGCAATGTCGCGAATTTCCTTGTCGGCATGGACGCCGTCATCCCGCACAGCACCGGCGACGCCTGGCTTGCGGTGACATCGCTTTCCTTCGACATCTCGGTCCTGGAGATCTTCTGGTCGCTGGCGCGCGGCCTCAAGCTGGTGATCGCGGGCGAGGAATCGCGGCTTGCCGTCTCGGGCGACACGCCTGCCCGGACCCGCAGCGAGGTGGGGGGCGGGATGGCCTTCAGCCTCTTCTACTGGGGCAATGATGACGGGCCGGGGCCGCGGAAATACCAGCTTTTGCTGGACGGCGCGCGCTTCGCCGATGAGAACGGCTTTGTCGCCCTCTGGACGCCCGAGCGGCATTTCCACGCTTTCGGCGGCCCCTATCCGAACCCGGCAGTCTCGGGCGCGGCGGTGGCGGCGGTGACGAAGAACATCGGCGTTCGCGCCGGAAGCTGCGTGTTGCCGCTGCACCATCCCGCCCGCGTGGCCGAGGAGTGGGCGGTGATCGACAACCTGACCGGAGGACGGGCGGGGCTCGCCATCGCCTCGGGCTGGCAGCCGGATGATTTCGTGCTGCGCCCGGAAAACGCGCCGCCGAACAACAAGGCCGCGATGATCGAGGGGATCGACCAGCTTCGTCGCCTGTGGCGCGGCGAGGCGGTGGATTTCCCGCGTGCGGGCGGCGGCAGCTTTGGTGTCACCACCCAGCCGCGTCCGGTGCAGAAGGAATTGCCGCTATGGATGACGGTCGCGGGCAATCCCGACACTTGGGTCGAGGCCGGGCGGCTGGGGATGAACGTCCTGACCCATCTGCTGGGCCAAAGCATCGAGACGGTCGAGGCGCGGATCAAGGATTATCACGCGGCTTTGCGCGCCGCCGGGCATGATCCGGCGGACTTCACCGTCACGCTGATGCTGCACACCTGCCTTGCCGCCGACCGCGAGACGGCGCGTGAGATCGCGCGCGAGCCGATGAAGAACTACCTTCGCAGCGCCGCCGCCCTGGTCAAGCAATATGCCTGGGATTTCCCAGCTTTCCGCCGCCCGGCGGGCATGACCAATCCCATGGCCATCGACCTTGGCAGCCTGTCCGAGGAGGAGATGGACGGTATCCTCGAATTCGCCTTCCTGCGCTATTTCGAGGATTCGGGCCTGTTCGGATCGGTCGAGGACGGCATTGTCCGCATCGACCAGCTGAAGCGGATCGGCGTGGGCGAGGTTGCCTGCCTGATCGATTTCGGCATCGCCCCGGATCAGGTCACCGAGTTCTTCCCGCTGCTCGCGCAACTGCGCGAGGAGGTCAATCCGGCCTCGGACGCGCCCGATGCGGGGGATTTCTCGATCGCGGCGCAGATCCGTCGCTGGAAGGTGACGCATCTGCAATGCACGCCCAGCATGGCGCGGATTCTGGTCTCGGACCCGGCGGTCGCCTCGGCGATGGCCGGCCTCAGATGCGTGATGGTCGGGGGTGAGGCTTTGCCGCCGGCGCTGTTGGCCGATATCCGCAAGGTGACGCGGGCGCGGGTCCTGAACATGTATGGCCCGACCGAGACGACGATCTGGTCGACCACCGCCGACGTGACCGACGCGACCGAGGTGACGCTGGGCCGTCCGATCGCCAATACCCAGCTTTATGTCCTCGACCCCGAAGGCGCGCCCGTCGCGCCGGGGGCGCAGGGCGAGTTGTGGATCGGCGGGCATGGCGTGACGCGCGGCTATTGGCAGCGCGAGGACCTGACCGGCGCGGCCTTCCGTCCCGACCCGTTCGTGCCTGCGGATCGCGCCGCGCCATGGGGCGCGCGGATGTATCGGACCGGCGATCTGGTGCGTTGGCGCGACGATGGCGGACTCGACTATATCGGGCGGGCCGATCACCAGATCAAGCTGCGCGGCTTCCGCATCGAACTGGGCGAGATCGAGGCAGCACTTGGCAGCCAGCCGGGCGTGCGCGAGGCGGTGGCCTTGGTGCGCGAGGATGCGCCCGGCGACAAGCGGCTGGTGGCCTATGTCACCGGGGATGCTGGGCTTGCCGAGGCGCAGTTGCGCGAGGCGCTGATCGCGCATCTTCCGGCGCATATGGTGCCGGGGCGGATCATCCGGCTGGAGCGGATGCCCCTGACCCCGAACCGCAAGATCGACCGCAAGCAATTGCCGCCCCCCGGCGCGGTGGCTGTGGCTGCCCCGGCGGCACCGCCGCCCGCGACTCCCACCAGCGCCGCGCCCGTCGCCGCGGTCGAGGATCTGGCGCAGGCGGTTCAGGCGCTGTGGTCCGAGGTGCTGGGTGTCTCGCCGATCGGGCCGCGCGACAATTTCTTCGCCTTGGGCGGGCATTCGCTGCTGGCGATCCAGTTGCACCGGACGATCCGCGACCGGCTGTCGCTGTCGCGGCTGGGGGTGACGGATATCTTCCGCTTCCCGGTTCTGGCCGATTTCCTGCGCCATGTCGGTGGGTTGGCTCCCGCCTCGGGCAATGGGGCCGCGGCGCCCGCGGCAAGCGCGCCGCCGGTCCCGGCGCCCGAAGCCGTGGCCGCTGCCGCCCCGGCGGCGGATGACGCCATGGCCAAACGCCGGGCGCTTCGCGCGCAATTGCGCGGCGGGCAATGAGCGATGCCGAGGCGCTGGAGGATCTGGCGCGGCGGATGATGCCCCCCGGCTATGGCTGCGCGGTCCTGCCGCTCGGCCATGCGCCCGATCCCCTGCTGCCCGAGGAGGAGGTCGCGGTCTGCCGCGCCGTGCCCAAGCGCCGGCGGGAGTTCGGCCTAGGCCGCATGGTCCTGCGCCGCGCGATCATCGGGGCAGGGCATGAGCTGTCGCCTGCCCGCCCCATCGCCGCGCGCCCTGACCGCCAGCCGGACCTGCCGCAGGGCATCCGCGCCAGTCTTTCGCATGGGGGCAGCTATTGCATCGCCATCGCCGCGCCGCCGGGCGGCGCTTCGGTCGGGATCGACCTCGAGGCGATGGACCGCGTCCCACCCGAGGGGTTGGCCGAGGTCGTGGCGCCCTTTCGCAGCGACCGGCCCGACCCGCTGCTGGCGTTTTGCGTGAAGGAGGCGATGTTCAAGGCGCAGTTTCCGCTGACCGGGCGAATGCTGGGCTTTGCCGAGGTGCCCGCGGTGATCCGGCAGGGCCGGGTGCGGGCCTGCCTTGGCCGGCGGCTGATCGGCGCGCGCTGGGGCAGCACCGCCGGCCATTACCTCGCGATCAGCCTGTGGCCTCGGTGAAAAGCCCGGCCAGCCGGGAGGCGGAATCCCTGATATCGTGACGCGCGCGGACCCGCTCGCGCGCGGCGATCCCCATCTGCTCCAGGGTTTCGGGGGAGGCTGTCGCGGCCTCCAGCATGGCGGCGGCAAGGGCGGAGGGGTCGCCCGCAGGGACCAGCCAGCCCTCCTGTCCCGGCCGGACGAGTTCCGGGATGCCCGCGATATAGGTCGAGATGACCGGACGGGCGCGGGCCATCGCCTCCATGATGACGACGGGCAGCCCCTCGGCAAAGCTGGGCGTGACGAGGGCATGGGCGGCGTCGATCGCCGCGCGCACGCCCTCCTGATCCTGCCAGCCCAGCAATTGCACGGATTGTCCCATGCCCTCGCTGGCGATCACCTGTTCGATCATGGGCCGCAACTCGCCGTCGCCGACAAGGTCGAGGGAGAGATCGGGATTGGCGCGCCGCGCCTCGGCAAAGGCGCGGATCAGCAGGCCGAAGCCCTTCTGCTCGGCAAATCGCCCGATTGCGACCAGACGCAGGGGCAGCGGGGGCAGGGCGGCCGGCGCGTCCCATCGGTCGAGGTCGAGGCCGCAATGCACCACCTCGATCTTTGGCAGATCCTCTGTCGCGGCCCAGCGGGACATCTGCGCCCGCCCATAGCTGCTGACGGTGACGCAAAAGCGGGCGAGGGCGAGTTTCCCGGCCAGGTCCAGCTCGGCCGGGTGATCGAACTCCTCGGGGCCGTGGATGGTGAAGCTGAAGCCCGGCCCGCCCATCAATCGGGCATAAGCCGCGACGCGGGCGGAATTGGTGCCGAAATGCGCGTGGATATGCGTCAGGCCCAGTTCGCGCGCGCGGCGGGCGATATGCACCCCTTCGGCAAGATAGATGATCTGGCGGGCGAAACTCGATTCCCCCGCCTTTGCGCGGCCTCTCGCGAGGGCAAGCGCCTGCCGCGCCCGTCCGGCGTCCCCCGCGGCGGCGCGGGTCAGGCCCGCGAGCAGACGCCTGCCGCCCAGTTCCAGCACCCGTTCGGTCTGCGCATGCTCGGCCCGATCCTCGGGATCCTTCAGGGCATCGGGATCGCCTCGCATGGCAAACCGATGAACCTCCGCCCCCAAAGCTTCCAATGCGGTAATCTCGCGCCGGATGAAGCTGTGGGACGGGCGGGGATAGGTATTTACAAGATAACCGATTCGCAGCGCGTCAGATTTTTTCAACTCAACTCTCGGATGGGGCGGTAATATGGCACCGGATGGGCTGGAATATGCTGGCTCTCTCGTTCTGTTGAGCGAATTTGATGCGTCAAAACCGACCCGTCAAAGAAATGGTTTGGCGATTCCTCCGACAATTGAGAGTATCAATAAGAGACTGCTGGTGAGCAAGTGGAGGCTGAGCTGGGCGGAATCCTGACGATAGCCGTCGCAATAGCGGCGATAAGCACGGCCGCGGGGATTTACCTGCTGGGCCTGTCGCTTTGGGCTGGGCTCTTGCTATATTCCGCCAGCGGCACCGCCGCGCTTCTTGTGCTGGCGTGGCGCCGGTATCGCTGTGCCGAGGTGAACGCGAAAAGGACGAGCCAGGTCTGAAGGCCCGTCCCCTTCCTGATTAGTAGCCGGTGCAGCGCAGGACGACGCCCACCGTCTTTGCAATGATCGACACATCACCACCAAAGCTGAGATCCGCCGCGTAGCGCGCGTCGAAGGTCGCCCGGGCCGCAAAGGTGCTGTCGTTGCGATCCGAGATCTGCCAGAGGCCCGTGACGCCCGGACGCAGGTGATAGTAGTCCGCGCCCGGATAAAGCTGGGCCTGATCCAGCATCATCGGACGCGGCCCGACGATGCTCATGTTGCCGAGGAACACGTTCCACAGCTGCGGGAGTTCATCGAGCGAGCTTTTGCGCAGGAAATGCCCGAAGCTGGTGATGCGGGGATCATTCTTCAATTTCTGCGTCGAATCCCACTCGGCCTTGGCTTCCGCATTGCTGGCCAGATATTCGGCCAGCCGTGCATCGGCATTGTCCACCATGGTGCGGAGTTTCCACAGCTTGAAGCTGTGCCCGGACCGTCCAACCCGCAATTGGGTATAGAAGGGCTTGCCGCCCTTGGACATGATGATCAGGACAAGGATCAAGACGACCGGAATGACGATCGGAGCCGAGGCGAGAATTGCCAGAATGTCCAACGGGCGCTTGCCAAAACGGGCGTAGAACGAACGGGTTCCGACAGGTTCCGAGCTGGCGACTTGCGAATTTTCCAGCAACGGGGCGCGCGAATTCAAATCAGACGAAACAAAGTCAACAGTGCGCTGCATTTTGGTTAACCTACAGTAATCGATACAAGGGCACATAAACAGGACAAGGGAAGTATAGCCCGGCCTTTTAATAAAACTAGATCGAAAGACACGCCTGCCCAAAAGGATAGGTTTGTTTGTTTTCAACGAGTTGCAGGTCAATTTCGGCCGTCTGCTCGCCCGGAGGGCGCATTTGCGCGGCGAATGTCTCTTCCTGTCTCCGAATTGCAGCCACGGGTTGAGGCATTGGCGCGGGCGCCTGTTACCTCCCCCGCGCCCAATCCTGATCGTTCCGGCCCATCCGCACGGCCAGCGCGACTGCCGCGTAGGTTGCAAAGCCCAATGGGTCGGACAGGGCAAGCCGGGCAAGTTCGGCCCGTGCCGGGCGGACATGTCCGGCGCGCGGCGGCAATTCGGGAAAGCGGCGCGCGATCTCGGCCACGCCCTTGTCCTGCCGGCGGCGAACCCGCACCAGCGGTCCGAAACCCTCGACGATGGGCCATTCATAGGGCAGATCGACCAGAATCCGCTCGGGTTCGGTGAATTGCAGGCGCACGAAGGTATCGTCCGAGATCACCTGCGGAAATTGCCCCCATCGCGCGCGGCCGGCGGCATTGACCGCGAAAAGGCCCGCGCCGGTCACGCCCGCAGCGACGAAGGGCAGCTTCTGCCAGAACCGGGCATAATGGCGCGAGACGCGGCTTTGCGCCGGCGCGACCACCAGCCGCCCCCCGGCATAGCGCGGCGCCTCCACCTCCAGCGCCCGCACGAGGCCCGCGAGCAGTCCCGGAGACATGCGGATATCGGCGTCCAGATAGACGCGGATCCCCGGCCCGGCGCAGGCATCGCCGTGGTTGAGCGCGCCGATCTTGCCGCCTTGCACCAGTTCCTCGACCCGGAGCGTCCAGCCGCGGGCGCGAAAATCGGCCATCCGCGCCCGCGCCCGGTCGGCGGTGTCGTCCCGGCAGCCATTGGCGATGACGATCACTTCAACCGGGCCGGGATGATCCTGCGCCAAAAGGCTGGTCAGGCAGGCGTCGATATAGCCGGCTTCGTCATGGGCCGGGATCAGGATGGTGCAGAGCGTCATTTATACTCGATCAGGCCGGAGCGGCGGCCGATGAGCCGCCGGATATGGAACTCAAGGACGCCGCGCGCCTCGGGGAACTTGCCCAGCATGGTGTAGAAGGCGCGGGGCCAGCGGTCCGTGGGCTGGGGGTCGCGCAGCGCCATGCGGGCGACCTGAAGCGGATAGGCCAGCAGCAGCAGCCATGCCCAAGGCGTCAGCAGCGCGCCCAGAAGGATCAGCAGCGGCAGCAGGATCGCCCAGAGGATGGCGCGGCGCGTCTCGCGTTGCCAGAACCGCTCCTCGCCGTCGCGATAGCGCCACGAGACCTCGGCGAAGGCATGGCCCGCCCGGCGCGAGCGGCGCGCCCATTGGGCGTGGCGGGTCATCGCCGCGTCATGGATGGTCATCGGCGTGTCGAGCCTGCGGATGCCCCAGCCCGCCCGCGCCATGCGCAGGCACATCTCCGGTTCCTCCCCCGCGATCAGGCCGGGATCGAAGCCGCCGATCTGGCGCAGGGCGTCGCCGCGCACCAGCATGTCACCGCCCACGGCGCGCGCCGGGCCGATCGGCGTGTTCCATTCCGCGTCGCAAAGCCGGTTGTAGACCGAGACCTCGGGCCGCAACTCCCGCCGGCGGCCCGCTACGATGCCAAGACGCGGCTCGGCGGCAAGCGCGGCGAGGCCGGTCGCGATCCAGCCCGCCTCGACCTCGCAATCGCCATCGACGAATTGCACGAATTCCGCCTCACCGGCCTCGGCCAGACCGGCATTGCGGGCGCGGGCCGCGGTGAAGGGCGTCGTCATGTCAAGCTGCACGACCTCGGCCCCCAGTTCGGCGGCGCGACCGGCACTTCCGTCGGTTGAACCCGAATCAACGTATACCACCCGGCCGACCTGCGGCAGCAGCGAGCGCAGGCAGCGCACCAGGCGCTCGCCCTCGTTCCGGCCGATCGCGATGGCCGTGACCTGTTGGGGCGAAACTGCGGCATTCATGCGGCTGTCATTCTTGGTTTCGGATGTGATTTCGGTTGTCGCGCTCATGGCGGGGACGTTAGCATGCCCCCGTCGCCTTCGTCATCGGCTTGCCGCCGGTCCGTGGCGGGCGAATTTCTTCCAGCGGCAGAGGGGCCACAGGTTTTGCAGGCCGAGACAGCGAACAAGACCACGGACAAATCGCAGACCCGCGCGATTGTCACCCGCCCCCCCGGCCAGCATGTGTCGAGCAAGTTCATCCGGCGCGAGGCAGCCCGGGCGGCTGACGACGAAAAGCATGCCGGGATCATTGCCGAACGCTTTGCGGTGCTGCGCACCCGTGTGCTGCGCGAAATGCGCAAGAACGAATGGCAGCGCCTTGCGGTGGTGCCGGTCAGCAAGGGCGCCGGAGGGACGTTCGTTGCCGTGAACCTTGCCGTCGCGATGGCGCGCCAGAAACATACCGAGGTGATGCTGGTCGACCTCGACCTCGGCGATCCGGGGATCGCGGGCCAGCTTGGCATCCGGGGGGCGGACCCGATCACCGAGGTTCTGCGCCAGAACCGGCCGCTGGGTGATCTGGTCTCGATCGTCGAGGAGGCGCCCAACCTGTCGGTCCTCGCGCCCGAGGCGCCCGAGATGGACGCAGCCGAGATCCTTCAGGATTCCGCCTTTGCCGATGCGCTGAAGGTGCTGGGCGGCAACTATTCCGCGGCGATCGAGGTGCTGGATGTGGCGCCCTTGCTGGACGGCGACCGCGCGCTTGCGGCGCTGCCCCTTGCCGATGCGATCCTGCTGGTCGCCGATGGCCGACGCGGCACCGCCGCCAACATGGCCGAGGCGACACGCCTGCTGCGTGACATGCCTCCGATCATGGGCGTGGTCCTCAATCAATCCGACGACTGACGAGACGGGATAGCTAGCCTTGGGACCCATTCAATCCTTGTCCGACCTCGTCCTGTTGATCTGGCGGCGCCTGCCGCTGATCCTGACGATCATCGTGATCGGCAACCTGATCTCCTTCAACATGATCGTGTCCTCGCCGAAGGTCTATGAATCGGTGGCGGTGATTCAGGTCGACACGCCCGCAGTCATCGACGGGGGCGCGAATGCGTCGCTGCCGGCCGCGCGCCGGGTGCAGTTGATGGAGCAGCGGCTGATGGCCCGCAGCAACATCCTCGACGTGATCCAGCGGTTGCAGTTGTTCGAGGACGCGCCGGGGCTGAGCGAGAGCGAGAAGATCAGCGCGGTGCGCATGTCGACCCGGATCGAGAGCATCGCGACGCCCGGCGTCTCGCCGGAATCGCGCATGTCGCTGGCGGCGATCGTCATCACCTCGCGCGCGGAAACGCCCCAGATGGCGGCCGCCATCGCCAATGACTTCGCCGACAGCGTCGTGAACCGCGACCGCGAGAGTCGCGAGGCGCGCATCGCAGAGTCGCGCGAATACCTCAATAAAGAGGAAGCGCGGCTCAGCGGCGAACTTGCCGAGGCGAACCGCAAGCTGGCCGAGTTCACCACCCGCAACGAGGACGCGCTGCCGAGCGCGCAGCAATTTGTGCAGACCGAGCTGACCCAGCTCACCGAATCCGAGAATGCCCTCGACCGCGAGATCATGGAGCTGCAGCGCAGCCAGCTGACTCTGGTGACCGGCAGCGGCGAGACCGGGGGCCGGTCCTCCTCGTCGCTGGTCCAGCAGATCCGCTCGGCCGAGATCGAACTCGCGCAGGCGCGCCGGACGCTCGACCCCGGCCATCCCGAGATCAAGCGCCTTCAGGAGACGCTGGACCGGCTGAACACCGGCGGGCAGGCGGTCTCGGACATGGTGCGCCAGCATACCACCCTGCTGGGCGAGCAGCTTCGCCAGCTGGACCAGCAGAAACAGGGCATCCAGGCCCGGCGCGCCGAGATCGAGCGCGCGCGCGCCCGGATGCCGCAGGTGGCGCAGGAGCTGGAGGCGATGACCCGCCAGCAGCGCCGGCTTCAGGACAGCTATGCCGAGATCTCGCGCCAGCTTGCCCAGGTCGAGACCCAGCAGCAGCTGATGGACAATGATCAGGCCGAGCGGTTCGAATTGCTGGAACGCGCGCTGCCCCCGGAATATGCCGCGATGTCGAGCCGGAAGAAGAAGGCGGCGGCGGGCCTCATGGGCACGTTCGGTCTTGCGGCTGTGATTGCGCTGGGGCTGGAACTGCTCAATCCGGTGCTGCGCAGGACGTCGCAATTCGCCCGGGCCACCGGGACGCTGCCGGTGATCTCGCTGCCCTATCATCCGACCCGGCGCGAAATCCGCATTCGCCGCCTGAAATACATCTACATGGTGGTCCTGCTGGTCGTGGGCTTCGTTGTCGCCTTGTGGATTCTGGGCAAGATACCGGGGATGCCCTCGCCCGGCATGGTTGCAACCCCGACTGACGGGCTGGGATGATGGGCGAGGGTGGTGCTCCGGCCGCTGCGGTAGAAACCAAGGGGCCGGACTCCGAACGCAGGAGCTTTGCGTCCCGCGCGGTGGGCAGCGGCGCATGGTCGATGGCGAATTTCGGCCTGAGCCAGATCATGCGGCTCGCGTCGAACCTGATCCTGACCCGGATCCTCAGCCCCGACGATTTCGGCCTGATGGCGCTTGTTTCGAGCTTCCTGATCGGGCTCAGCATGTTCAGCGACATGGGGCTGGCGCCCTCGATCCTGCAAAGCAAGCGCGGGGACGACCCGGCCTTCCTCGACACGGCTTGGTCGATCAAGGTCATCCGCGGCTTCATCATCTTCGCCGCCGCGCTGGTGATGGCCTGGCCGCTTTCGGTCTTCTACGATGCCCCGTCCTTTGCCTGGGTGTTTCCGGCCGCCGCAATCTCGATGGTGGTCGGGGGCTTTCTCCCGACCCGGATCGACACGGCGGCGCGTCACCTGAAGGTCGGCCGGCTGACCATGCTGGAGCTGACGAACCACCTGATCGGCATCCTGATCACCATCGCCGCCGCGCTGATCCTGCGCGATGTATGGGCGCTGGTCTGGGGCAATGTCCTTGGCGCCTTCGTCCAGCTTGCGATGTTCCACTACATGCTGCCCGGCCATGTCGACCGCTTCCGCATGGAAAAGGCCGCGCGGGACGAGATCGTCAAGTTCGGCAAGTGGATCTTCTTCAGCACCATCTGCGGCTATCTGCTGTTCCAGGGCGACCGCATCATTCTGGGCCGGGTCCTGACGCTCGAGCATCTGGGGATCTACAATATCGGCCAGTTCCTCGCGACGGTGCCCGCGATGCTGGGCACGACGATCGCCGGGCGGCTGTTCATCCCCATGTATCGCGAACATCCGCCGGGCGAGAGTGTCGCCAACCGCCGGATGCTGGAAAAGACCCGGGCGGGCTTTTCCCTGCTGCTGCTCTGCGTCGCGGTGACGCTGGCACTGATCGGGCCGTGGATGGTCGATCACCTTTACGATCCGCGCTATCACAATGCCGGCGGCATCCTCGTCGCGATCGCCTGCATCCAGCTTCTGATGATCGTCCCCCTCAGCTATGAGACGGCGGCGCTGGCGGCGGGCGATTCACGCGGCTTCTTCGTCATGCAGTCCGGGCGGGCGATGATCTATATCACCTGCGTGCTGGTCGGCGCGCATCTGAATGGGCTGACCGGGCTGCTGACCGGGCAGGCGTTGGCGCAGGTCTTCTGCTATCCGGTCTCGGTCTGGCTCGCCCGTCGCCACCGCGCCTGGGATCCGCGCCACGACCTGATCGCCTTCCTCCTCGCCCTTGCCGGGGGGATCTGGGCGCTGATCCTGCATCAGGACGTGGTTTCCGCTGCATTGCTGCATTGAATTGGCCGCATCGCGGCGACTTTATGCACTTCTTCCCGGCTTTCCGCTTCGTTAAGGAGGCGGAACAGTCAGGAGGCACAGCATGAGCGACGACAACACCCCCCGCCGGTCCCGCATCACCCCCGAGGAGGCGCTGGCCTATCACCTCGAACCGCGGCCCGGTAAGTATGACATCGTCGCCTCGACCCCCATGGCGACGCAGCGCGACCTGTCGCTGGCCTATTCGCCCGGCGTTGCCGTCCCGGTCGAGGCCATCGCTGCCCGGCCCGAAACCGCCTATGACTATACCGTCAAGGGCAATATGGTCGCGGTGATCTCGAACGGGACCGCCATCCTCGGGTTGGGGAACCTCGGCGCGCTGGCATCGAAACCGGTGATGGAGGGCAAGGCGGTCCTCTTCAAGCGCTTCGCCGACGTGAACGCCATCGACATCGAACTGGATACCGAGGACCCGGACGAGATCATCAATGCCGTCCGCCTGATGGGCCCGACCTTCGGCGGCATCAACCTCGAGGACATCAAGGCGCCCGAATGCTTCATCATCGAGCAGCGGTTGAAGGAATTGATGGACATTCCCGTCTTTCATGATGACCAGCACGGCACGGCGGTGATCTGCGCCGCTGGTCTGCTGAACGCGCTGGAAATCTCGGGCAAGAAGATCGAGGACGTGAAGATCGTCCTCAATGGCGCGGGCGCGGCGGGGATCGCCTGCCTCGAACTCTTGAAATCCATGGGCGCGCGGCATGAGAACTGCATCATGTGCGACACCAAGGGCGTGATCTGGCAGGGCCGCACCGAGGGTATGAACCAGTGGAAATCGGCCCATGCGCTCAAGACCGACCTGCGCACGCTGGAAGAGGCGATGAAGGGCTGCGACGTGTTCCTCGGCGTCTCGGCCAAGGGCGCGGTGACGCAGGCCATGGTGATGGCCATGGCCGAGAATCCGGTGATCTTTGCGATGGCGAACCCGGACCCGGAAATCACCCCCGAGGAGGCGCATGAGGTCCGCCCCGACGCCATCGTCGCGACCGGCCGCAGCGATTATCCGAACCAGGTGAACAACGTCCTGGGCTTCCCCTACCTGTTCCGGGGCGCGCTGGACATTCACGCCCGCGCCATCAATGACGAGATGAAGATCGCCTGCGCGCAGGCGCTGGCCAAGCTCGCGCGCGAGGATGTGCCGGACGAGGTGGCCGTGGCCTATGGCCGCAAGCTGCAATTCGGCCGCGACTACATCATCCCGACGCCCTTCGATCCGCGCCTGATCCATGTCGTCCCGCCCGCCGTCGCGCAGGCCGGGATGGAGACCGGCGTGGCCCGCCGCCCGATCATCGACATGGAGGGCTATACCCAGGCGCTGAAGGCCCGGATGGACCCGACCGCCGCCGTGCTTCAAGGCATCCACGCCCGCGCCCGTCAGGCGCAGGCCCGGATGATCTTTGCCGAGGGCGACGACCCGCGCGTCCTGCGCGCCGCCGTTGCATGGCAGCGCGGCGGCATGGGCCAGTCGCTGGTCGTCGGGCGCGAGGCGGACGTCAAGGAAAAGCTGGAAGCCGCGGGCATGGGCGATGCCGTGCGCGAGATCACGGTGGTCAACGCCTCGAACTCGCGCCATCTGGAGCAGTATCACGAGACGCTCTATGCCCGCCTGCAGCGCAAGGGCATGGACCGCGAGGACACGAACAAGCTGGCCAATCGCGACCGCCATGTCTTCGCCTCGCTGATGCTGCTGCATGGCCATGGCGACGGGCTGGTGACGGGCGCGACGCGCAAGAGCGCACATGTGCTGGCCGAGATCGGCAAGGTCTTTGACGTCACCCCCGCCGATGGCGTGGTCGGCGTCACGGCCGTCCTGCATAATGGCCGCATCATCCTGATCGGCGATACGCTGGTCCATGAATGGCCCGAAGCCGAGGATCTGGCCGATATCGCGACACGCGGCGCCCATGTCGCCCGCGATCTGGGTCTGGACCCGAGGGTCGCGTTCCTCTCTTTCTCGAACTTCGGCTATCCGGTCAGCGAGCGGGCGGTGAAGATGGCCCATGCGACCGAGGTTCTGGACGCCCGCAAGGTCGATTTCGAATATGAGGGCGAGATGACCGTCGACGTGGCGCTGAACCCGTCGCAGGCGGCGAAATACCCGTTCTCGCGCCTGACGGGGCCAGCGAACGTGCTGGTCGTGCCGGCGCGGCACTCGGCCTCGATCTCGGTCAAGTTGCTGCAGGAGATGGCGGGGGCCACGGTGGTCGGCCCGATCCTGACCGGCGTGCCGCAGCCGATCCAGATCTGCTCGACCAGTTCGTCGGTCAACGACATCCTGAACATGGCCGCCATCGCGGCGGGCCGTCTTGGTCAGGTGAAGTAAAGAACAAGGGGCCGGTCACGACGACCGGCCCCTTGCAAATCAAAGCGGCCTCTCAGCCGCTCTCCCCGAAACATTCCCCCCGTTCGGCCTGCCTCTGCCGCTCGCGGAAGCGGGCGCGGTCGGCATCCGAATATTCACCGGCGCAGCGGTGGCATGAGACGCCTTCCTCATATTCCGGGCGGCTCCGGTCCTCGGGGGAAAGCGGTCGGCGGCAGGCGTGGCAGAGGTCGTAATGCCCCTGCCTCAGCCCGTGGCCAAGGCTGACGCGCTTGTCGAAGACGAAGCATTCGCCCTGCCACAGGCTTTCCTCCTCGGGCACGTCCTCGAGGTATTTCAGGATGCCGCCCTTGAGGTGGAAGACCTCGGGCACGCCCTGAGCCAGAAGGTAGTTCGTCGATTTCTCGCAGCGGATGCCGCCGGTGCAGAACATGGCGATGCGCTTGTTGTGGAAGCGATGCGCGTTCTCCTCCCACCAGGCGGGGAAGTCGCGGAAAGTCCGGGTGCCGGGGTCGACGGCACCCTCGAAGGTGCCGATCTCGACCTCGTAGTCGTTGCGGGTGTCGATCACCGCGACATCGGGATCGCTGATCAGCGCGTTCCAGTCCCTCGCCTCGACATAATTCCCGACCGAGGCGGTCGGATCGACATCCGGCTGGCCCATGGTCACGATCTCGCGCTTCAGGCGCACCTTCATGCGGCCGAAGGGCATGGTCTCGGCAGGGCTTTCCTTCCAGTCGAGCGTCGCGCAGCCAGGCAGGGCGCGGATATGGGCGATGACCGCATCGATCCCCTCGCGCGTGCCGGCGATGGTGCCGTTGATCCCCTCCGCCGCAAGCAGAAGCGTGCCCCGCACGCCATTCGTGCAGCAAAGCCGCGCCAGCGGAGCGCGGATGCCGACGGGGTCGGGAAAGCGGGTGAAATGGTAAAGTGCGGCAACGATGATCATGCGTTCCGATTAAGTCTGCTTTGCGCGGCATTCAAGCGGTTGGCATTGACGCCCCTCCGGCTGGACCCTACGACAATCAGAAAAGAGGAGGGCGCAATGGCAAGAACCCTGATCGTCGTCGATCTTCAGGTCGATTTCTGTCCAGGCGGCAAGCTCGCGGTTGCAGGAGGGGACGAGATCGTCGCTCCGATCAACGAGATGATGGCGGATTTCGACAGCGTTATCCTGACGCAGGACTGGCACCCGGCGGACCATACCAGCTTCGCCAACAACCACCCGGGCGCGATGCCCTTTTCCCTGACCCAGATGCCCTATGGCCAGCAGGTCCTGTGGCCGGCCCATTGCGTCATCGGCACGCCCGGCGCGCAGTTCCATCCCGATCTGGACCGCACCCGCGCCGAGACGGTGATCCGCAAGGGCTTCCGCCCGACCATCGACAGCTATTCCGCCTTTTTCGAGAATGACGGCAAGACGCCGACCGGGCTGACCGGCTATCTGCGCGAGCGCAAGCTGGAGGACCTGTATTTCGTCGGCCTCGCGCATGATTTCTGCGTCGCATGGTCGGCGCTTGATGCGGCGCATCAGGGTTTCAATGTCAGCGTGATCGAGGACGCGACCCGCGCCATCGACCTCAACGGCTCGCGCGAGACGGCGCGCGAGAACATGCGCAAGGCAGGGGTCGCTTTGATATGATGGTACCGACGGTCGATATCGCGACGCGGGTCTATAACCACAAGTGGAAGATCGACCCGATCGTCCGCTCGCTGATCGACACCGATTTCTACAAGCTGCTGATGTGCCAGTCGGTGTTCAGGAACCGGCCCGATACCAATGTCACCTTCAGCCTGATCAACCGCACGACCCGGATCCGGCTGGCCGAGCTGATCGACGAGGGCGAGCTGCGCGAGCAGCTTGACCATGTGCGGGGATTGCGGCTGGCGCGGGGCGAAAGCACCTGGCTGCGCGGCAATACCTTCTACGGCAAGCGCCAGATGTTCCGCCCCGATTTCATGGAGTTCCTCGAGAATCTGCGCCTGCCCGCCTATCATCTGGAAAAGCGGGACGGGCAGTATGAGCTGACCTTCGAGGGCAAATGGCCCGAGGTGATGTTGTGGGAGATCCCGGCGCTGGCGGTCATCATGGAACTGCGCTCGCGCGCGGTGCTGAAGGATATGGGCCGGTTCGAGTTGCAGGTCCTCTATGCCCGCGCCATGACCCGGATCTGGGAAAAGATCGAGGCATTGGGCGAGCTTGGCCCGGAATTGCGGATCGCCGATTTCGGCACGCGCCGGAGGCACAGCTTCCTCTGGCAGGATTGGTGCGTGCAGGCCATGATCGAGGGGTTGGGCGAGCGGTTCACCGGGACTTCGAACTGCCTGATCGCCATGCGCCGCGACATCGAGGCGATCGGCACCAATGCGCATGAGTTGCCCATGGTCTACGCCGCGCTGGCCCGGACCGAGGAGGAGCTGCGCGAGGCCCCTTACCGCGTCCTCGCCGACTGGCACGAGGAGCATGAGGGCAACCTGCGTATCATCCTGCCCGATACCTACGGGACCGAAGGCTTCCTTGCCAAGGCACCGGACTGGCTGGCGAAATGGACCGGCATCCGCATCGATTCCGGCGACCCCGCCCAAGCGGCCGAGACCGCTATCGCCTGGTGGAAAAGCCGGGGCGAGGACCCGCGCGAGAAGCTGATCATCTTCTCGGACGGGCTGGATGTCGCGAAGATCAAGGAGCTGTTCCAGCGGTTCCACGGCCGGGCCAAGGTCAGCTTCGGCTGGGGCACGCTGCTGACCAATGATTTCCGCGGCCTCGTCCCGGGTGACGGGCTGGCGCCGTTCTCGCTGGTCTGCAAGGCGGCCTCGGCCGAGGGCAGGCCGACCGTGAAGCTTTCGGACAATCCCGAAAAGGCGACCGGCCCCGAGGATATGGTGGCCGAGTATCGGCGCATCTTCGGGATCGGCGAGCAGCAACCTATGGAAGTGGTGGTCTGAGGTCCGGCGGTTACAAACGGTCCCTCCAGCGGTTGACCAAGGGATAACGCCGGTCCAGCCAGAACGCCTTGGGCGAGATGCGCGGACCGGGCGCGGACTGGTAGCGTTTCCATTCGCTGCCATAAAGCAGCGTCTCGACCCGCTTCACGGTCTCGGGGTCGAAGCCCTTCGCGACCAGATCCCTCAGCGCCAGATCCTGCTCGACCAGCCCGTCAAGGATCGCGTCCAGCACCTCATAGGGGGGCAGGCTGTCCTCGTCCTTCTGGTCGGGGCGCAGTTCGGCCGAGGGCGGCTTCGAGATGATGCGGGGCGGGATCACCTCTCCGCCGCGTCCCAGCATCCAGTCGCGGTGGTTCAGGTTCCGCCAGCGGCAGGTCTGGAACACGCGGGTCTTGTAGAGGTCCTTGATCGGATTGTAGCCGCCCGCCATGTCGCCATAGATCGTGGCATAGCCCACCGCGACCTCGGACTTGTTGCCGGTGGTCAGCAGCAGTTCCCCGAACTTGTTCGAGATCGCCATCAGCATGACGCCGCGCAGGCGGGACTGGATGTTTTCCTCGGTGATGTCGGGCTTGGTGCCCACCATCAGATGCGCCAGCGCCGCGCCCACGGCATCGCGCGCGCCCTCGATATGGACGGTATCCAGCCGCGCGCCCAGCCGCCCCGCGCAATCGGCCGCATCCTCGAGGCTTTCCGCCGAGGTATATTCGCTGGGCAGCATCACGCAGCGCACGTTCTCGGGTCCGATCGCGTCGCAGGCGATGGTGGCGACCAGCGCCGAGTCGATGCCGCCCGACATGCCCAGCACGACCTTGCGGAAGCCGGACTTGCGCATGTAGTCGCCGAGGCCCAGGGTCATGGCGCGGTAATCCTGCTCCCATTCGTCGGGCTGGTGGTCCAGCAGCCCCGGCATCGCGCGCCAGCCTTCCGGGCCGCGCTGGAAATCGACATGCACGACCGCCTCGTCGAAGGGCGCAAGCTGCACCACCTTGACCGCGCCGCCATCGGGGCCGGGGTTCAGGACGAAGCTTGCCCCGTCATAGACCTGATCGTCCTGCCCGCCGACCGCGTTCAGATAGACCAGCGGCAGGGCATTCTCGACCACGCGGGCGACCATGTGGCCGATGCGCTCGTCCTGCTTGCCCCGGTGATAGGGGCTGCCATTCGGGACCAGCAGGATCTCGGCGCCGGTCTCGGCCAGCGTCTCGGCTACTTCGGGCCACCAGGCGTCCTCGCAGATCGGGCTGCCGATCCGCAACGGCCCGACGCGATAGGGACCGCTGACCGGCCCGGCATTGAACAGCCGCCATTCGTCGAAGACCTGCTTATGGGGCAGGACATGCTTCAGCACCCGCGCCGCGACCTTGCCCCCGGCGAGGATCCAATAGGCGTTATAGAGGCTCTCGCCCTCGGCAAAGGGGCCGCCGATGCCGATTGCGGGGCCGTCTGCGCAGTCCACCGCAAGGCGCTCGATCGCGGCCATCGCGTCGCGGGTGAAGCCGGCCTTCAACACCAGATCCTGCGTCTGGTAGCCGGTGATGAACATCTCGGGCAGGGCCAGCATGTCCGCCCCGGCGTCGCGCGCGGCCTGCCATGCCTCGTGCGCCTTCGCGGCATTTCCGTCCAGATCGCCCACTGTCGGGTTCAACTGGCCAAGGGTCAGGCGGAAACGGTCGGCCATGCCGCGGTCCTTTCGGAAAGATTGCGCCGCCGTGATAGGGCAGGGACCGCCAAAGGGAAAGTCGGGCTTTGCGCCGCAGGCGGCGTTGCGGTAAACGGTGTCGAAAGAAGCATGAAGACGGAGGCAGGACCGATGAAGGCAGCCCTTCTCGCTTGCGCGATCATCCTGACGGGCGGCGGCATGGCCGCGGCCCAATCCGTTGTGACCAAGCAATATGACGACGGCGGTGTCTATGAAGGCACCTTCCGCAACGGCAAGCAGCACGGGCGCGGGGCTTACCGCCTGCCCTCGGGCTATGAATATGACGGCGACTGGGTCGATGGCGAGATTCTGGGACAGGGCCGCGCCACCTTCCCGAACGGCTCGGTCTATGAGGGCAGCTTTGCCAAGGGCAAGCCGAACGGCAAGGGCAAGATCACCTATCCCGACGGCGGCACCTATGAGGGCGACTGGCTGGACGGCCAGATCACCGGGCAGGGCTTGGCGAATTATGCCAATGGCTCGGTCTATCAGGGCGGCTTCGTCAATGCGCTGCATGACGGCAAGGGCCTGATGACCCAGCCGAACGGCTATCGCTATGACGGCGATTGGAAGCAGGGCGTCAAGGAAGGCCGGGGCAAGATCACCTATCCCGACGGCGCGACCTATGAGGGCGAGATGAAGGCCAACCTGCGCTCGGGCGCGGGGCGGCTCGCCATGCCGGACGGGCTGGTCTACGAGGGCGGCTGGTCCGCCGGCCAGATGGCGGGGCAGGGCAAGCTGGTCCAGCCCTCGGGCGACAGCTATGAGGGGCGCTTCGCCAATGGCAAACGCGAGGGGCGTGGCCTTGCGCTGTTTTCCAATGGCGACCGCTATGAGGGCGATTTCCGCGCCGACCTGCGCGCGGGAACCGGCACCTTCACCGGCGCGGATGGCTATGTCTATACCGGCGACTGGGCCGAGGGCCGGATGGAGGGCCTTGGCCGCATCACATATCCCGACAAGTCGGTCTATGAAGGCGGGCTGAAGAACGACCTGCCCGAGGGGCGCGGCCTGATCACCTATCCCGACGGGGCGAATTACGACGGAGAATGGCTGGCGGGCGTCATCGACGGGCAGGGCGTCGCGAAATACGCCAATGGCCTCGTCTATGAGGGCGGCTTCAAGCGCGGCCGGAACGAGGGGCAGGGGCGCATGACCTATCCCGACGGCTATGTCTATAACGGCGCGTGGCGGGACGGCCAGCGGCACGGGCAGGGGCAGGCGACCTATCCCGACGGCACGACCTATGACGGCTCGTTCGTCGCGGGCCTGCGTCAGGGCAAGGGCCGGCTGATCACCCCCGACGGGTTCCGCTATGAGGGAAGCTGGAAGGAAGGCGAGATCGACGGCGAAGGGGTCGCGACCTATGCCAATGGCGATGTCTATACCGGCCATTTCGTCGGCGGAAAGCGTCAGGGCGCGGGCGTCATGCGCTATGCCACCGGGCAGGTCGCGGCGGGGGACTGGAACGACAACAGCCTCGCCAAGCCCGCGCCGGTCGATGGCGTGGCCCCGGAAGGGGGCGCCGCGCCTGGCGCGACGCCCGAGGGGAATGTGCCCGACGAGCCGCCGCCCGCCTGACGCTGCCCGCCTGAACCAGCTGGTCAGATGATAGCGCTGGCCTCGCTCTCGGGCCAATGGGCGAAGGGCAGGACGCGGCCGTCCTCGCGGCTCTGGCGGACCTTTTCCAGATCGATGCGTGCCTTGACCCAGCCGGGGCGGTCCATCTCGCCCTCGGCAAGGATGCCGCTCTCGGGCCAGACGCCGTCCGAAGGGGCATAGATCGCCGCCTTGCCGCGATTCTCGTCGACGGCCGGGTTCCAGTCGCAAAGCCCGACCGTGGGCGAGTGGACGACGATGCACTGGCTTTCCAGCGCCCGCGCCATCGCGCCGATGCGCACGCGGTTGAAGCCCGCGACGGTATCGGTGCAGGAGGGGGTCAGGATCACCTCGACCCCGGCCTCGGCCAGTTGGCGGGCCAGCAGCGGAAACTCGCTGTCATAGCAGATCAGGATGCCGAGCTTGCCGATGGGGGTGTCAAAAACCCGCAGACCCGGCGCCCCCTCGACCTTCCATTCGTCACGCTCGAACCGGGTCATGATCTGCTTGTCCTGATGGCCGATCCGGCCCTCGGGACCGAACAGGACCGCGCGGTTCAACGGCCGCTCGCCCGCGAAATGCGGCCCCGATGCGGCAAGGATATGGATGCCGTGCTGTGCGGCCAGCTCGGCATGGATGGCGTCGCGCTCGACCTCGTGGCGGGCGACCTCCTGCAGCGAGGCTTCGAGATCGCCGGCGATCTCGCGCCCGCCCAGCGATGCAAGCTCCATCGCGCCATATTCGGGAAAGACCAGCAGGTCGCAATCGGCGGCTGCCTCGACCCAGCGGGTCAGTTTGGCGCGATAGGCGCCGATATCCTCGAACCAGTCGAGGTTATAGGCGGCGGCGGCGATGTTGATTTCGCGTGTCACAGTCTTTTCATCCAGAATTGCAGCGTTTTTCGCGTCGGAGCCGCCTTGTCGATGTCCTTCCATTCGAACTCGGCGGCCACGCCGGAAAGGGGTTCATAACCCCTTTTGCGCCAGAAGTCATCCAGTGGGCGGTATCCGGCGGGCCGCAGGGGATGATCGGCCGGTCGCGCCACGCTGCAAAAGGCGCTGAAGCGGCGTCCGAGGGCGCGGGCCTGCGCCTCGCGCCCGTCGAAGAACGCGTGTCCGAGGCCCTGTCCGCGCCAGTCCGGGAGCAGGACGGATTCGGCGCAATAGAAGATCTCCTCCAGCCGCTCGGGCCGTCCGGCGAAGGCTGCGGCGAAATCCTCGGCGTGATCCTCCATCGGGGCGCCGGTCGCTGCGCCGACCATGCGCGCGCCGTCATAGGCCGCGACCACGACCGCGCCGGGCGACTGGTAGGCCCTGAGGTATTCGCGCTCATATTCCGCGTCGCCGTCATAGAGATAGGGCCAGTCGCGGAACACCGCGATCCGCAGCCGGGCGAGGTCGTCCAGCACCTCGCCCACGGCCTCGCCCGTCAGGACGCGGGTGCGGATCACGCCGAGACCTGACGGGTCCAGTCGGCGAGGTTGTAATAGGTGGTGACGCGCGCGATCTTGCCGTCCCGGATGGTGAAGAACGCCCCGGCGGGCAGGACATAGGTTTGCCCCTTCGCTTCCGGCAGGCCTTCGTCGGTGCGCAGATAGGCGCCGTTGACGACGAACTCGGCGGCCGCACGGTCGCCGGCCTCGTTGGCGAAGATGACCATGTCGGTCAGTTCCTCGCGATAGCTGGCGGTCATGTGGGCGTTGAACTCGCGGAATTTCTCCTTGCCGCGGCGAATCCCGCCCTCGTTGACGTGATGCTCGACCTCGTCATGCAGGAGGTTCAGCATCTCCTCGGTCCGGCCGGCATTGAATGCGGCGTAATAGGCGGCGATCAGGGCTTTGCTGTCCATGGTCTTTCCTCTTCAGCGTCGGGAAGTGTTAGCGCGGGGCGCGCGCGCCGTCACCTGCGTCCTTGGGATGACATTCCCAAGCCCGCGCGGCTGGTGTAGCGATGGACTGCACAGCAAAGGAAGCCGCGATGTCCCCTGCGAACCCGACCATGCCCGCCCGCCGGATCGACTGCTTCAAGGCCTATGACGTCCGCGGAAGGCTGGGTGTCGAGCTTGACGAGGACGTGGCCTACCGGATCGGGCGCGCCTTTGCCCAGTTGCGCGCGGCGCGCGAGGTGGTGGTGGGCCGCGACGGGCGCGAAAGCTCTCCGTCGCTGGCGCTCGCGCTGATCCGGGGGCTGACGGATGGCGGGGCGGATGTCCGCGACCTTGGCCTTGCCGGGACCGAGGAGATGTATTTCGCGACCGCCCATTACGGCGCGGATGGCGGGATCGAGGTGACGGCCTCGCATAATCCCATCGACTATAACGGCATGAAGCTGGTGGGTGCGGGGGCCGCGCCGCTGGACCCCGAGACGGAGTTCGCCGAGTTGGCCGATCTGGCCCGTTCGGGCGCGTTCACCCCGGTTGCGACACGCGGAACCGTCAGCACGTTTCCCGAGGCCCGCGCCGCCTATGCCCGCGCCGTGGTCGATTTCGTCGATGTCGCGGCGCTGCGTCCGATGACGGTGCTGGTCAATGCCGGGAACGGCACTGCCGGGCCGACCTTCGACGCCATCGCGGCCGAGCTTGAGCGGCGGGGCGCGCCGCTTCGCTTCATCCGCATCAACCACCAACCGGATGCAAGCTTCCCGAACGGCATCCCGAACCCGCTGCTGCCGGAAAACCAGCCGATGACCGCCGACGCCGTGCGCGCCGAGGGCGCCGATCTGGGCGTCGCATGGGATGGCGATTTCGACCGCTGCTTCTTCTTCGACGAGAAGGGGAACTTCGTGGCGGGCGAATATATCGTCGGCCTGCTTGCGACCGCATTCCTTGAGAAACATCCGGGCGAGCGCATCGTCCATGATCCCCGCGTGGTCCTGAACACCCGCGCCATGATCGCCGAGGCCGGGGGCAAGGCGGTGCAGGCCCGCACCGGCCACGCCTTCCTCAAGCGGGCAATGCGCCAGAGCGGCGCGGTCTATGGCGGCGAGATGTCGGCGCATCACTATTTCCGCGACTTCCACTTTGCCGATAGCGGTATGGTGCCGTGGCTGCTGGTGGTCGAGCTTCTGTCGCGCAAGCAGGCCACGCTGGGCGAACTGCTCGCGGCACGGATCGCGGCCTATCCGTCATCGGGAGAGATCAACTTCCGACTGGACGACCCCAAGGCGGCGATTCAGCGCGTCCTCGACCGCTTCGCGCCGATGGCAGCGCGCAGGGACGACACCGACGGCGTCAGCCTGGAATTCGCCGACTGGCGCTTCAACCTGCGCTCGTCGAATACCGAGCCGGTGGTGCGGCTGAATGTCGAGGCGGAGGGCGACGCCGATCTGGTGCGGGCGCGCGCAAACGAGATCGGCGCGCTGCTGGCGGCGGGCTGATCAGTCGCCGACCACGTCCGGGGGCACGCGCAGGATGGATTCGTGCATGGCGATGGCCTCGTCCAGATCCTTGTAGACCAGCAGCCGGCCGCGATCGAGGACCGCGCCCATGGTGCACATCTCGCGGATCATCGGCATCGAGTGGCTGACGACGATCGCGCCGGAGTTCCTCATCCGCTCGTTGAAGACCCGCTGCGATTTGACGCGGAAATCGGCGTCACCCACGCTCGTCACCTCGTCGACGAGGTAGGTGTCGAAATAGATGCCCATGCTGGTTCCCATCGCGAGGCGGGAGCGCATCCCCGAGGAATAGCTGGCGAAGGGCTGGTGGAAATGCTGGCCCAGCTCGGCGAAATCCTGGACGTAATCGACCAGCTCGTCGGTATCGACACCATAGATGCGCGCGACGAAGCGGACGTTCTGGGCGCCGGTCAACTCGTTGTGGAAGCTGCCCGCGAAGCCGACCGGCCACGAGATCGTGCCGTTCGAATGGACCCGTCCCGCATTGGGCGAGACGGTGCCCGCGATCATGCGCAGCAGCGTCGACTTGCCCGCGCCGTTCCGCCCAAGCAGCGCGACCGAGGACCCGGTCGGAAACACGGCGCTGATATTGTCCGCAACCAGTGTCTTTCGGCCCTTGATCCGATAGAACTTGGTCAAATTCTCGAGGCGGATCATGCTCAGGCGCGGTCGCGGATGCTGTAATAGATCAGGGCGAGGATCGACCATCCGGCCAGCAGCAGGGCAAGCCCGACGCAGAAAAGCCACGGACGGTTCGGCACGACCGAGCTTTGCGCGACCTTGGGCTGGATATGCGCCGCGAGGTAGCGGGACTGGCGCCGCGCCTCGACCAGCGAGGTTTCATAGGCGACGCGGGCGGCATGGAAGGCCCCTTCGGCATATTCGCGGTCGACCATCAGCCTTTCGTATTCCGCGACCATCTGGGAATAGCTTTCGCCATCCGGGCCGGCGGCCGCGTGGCCGAACTTGCCGCGTTCCGCGTCGATCAGCCGGCGCAGGGCGTCGATCTTTTGCTGCGACTGGATGACGCGATGATCGGTCGGGCGCGCGTTCTCGGTCAGCAGGTCATGCGCTACCAGCACCTCGGCCAGTTGCTCCTGCAGGCCGGCAAGCACGCCCATCTGCCCGGTCAGGTCGGCCTCCGGATCGACGATCTGGGTGCGCATCCGGAAGTCGGTCATCGCCTGCCGCGTGGTGGTCAGTTCCTCGCGGGCCTTGTCCAGCTCGCTTTTGGCGAGTTTCGTCGAATCCGCGCGGGCGATCGAGGACAGTTCGTTGATCTTGTCGGAGCTTTCCTTGAACACCGCCGCCGCGATCTGCTGGGCATCCTCGGCCGAGAAGGCGTTGATCTTCAGCGTGATCAGGTCGCTCGACGTGTCATAGAGCACCTTGACCTGACGGTCCCAGTAATCGGTCAGATCCTCGACATGGCCGTCGGGATCGAAGGCAAAGATGAAGTCATTGGGCCAGTCGCGCGAGAAGCGCGAGCGCAGGTCGAGTTCCGCATCGATCTGCTCGACCATGTCCTGACTGCGGATGAACTCGTAGAGCACGTCTGTGTCCGAGGCGCTGCTGGAGCCGCCGAGCGGCGCAAGCCCGGCGAAAAGCTCGATCGAGGGGGTCGAATCCTCCTTGCGGACCGAGAAGCCGACGGTCGAGACATATTGGTCCGAGGCGCGTGTCCAGAGATACCAGGCCCAGAATATCGCCGGCGCCACGACCAGAAGCAGGAAGGACAGCAGGATGAACCAGTGGCGGCGGCGCGGATAGGCGGTCGCGACCGTGCCGCGCACCGCGGCCGAGGGCGGGGCGGAGCGCACCAGCGGCTTGCCACCCTGACGCAGGGCGACGGCGCTGCCGGAAGCCTCGGATGCGGGGGCCGACATGGGACGGACGGGGATCGGCTGCGCGGCGGCGCCCTGAGCCGGGATCGGCGCGGGCGTGCGGGCAGGGGCATCGCCTATGGCCTGAATGCGCGGGGCGGTCTGGAACGGCCGGTTCACCCCCGATGCCGGAGCGGTCTGTCGGGGCCCTTCGGTAGCCGCGGCGAGGTTGCCCGATCCCGGAATGCGGTCACTCGGATCGGACGGGGTGTTGATCTTGCTCACGGCCGGGACGCTTTCGCTGGTTTACCTTTTTCTGGCAGTTGATACATATTGCCACACGTCTAGACCAGTCTTTGCAATCAAATGTCCGAGATAAGCCCCGAACGTCGCATGCCGCTGCACCCAGCCCGACGCGGCCCCCGCTTCCGCACCATCCGTATTCTGGCGGCGCTGGTCCTGCGCGAGATGGCCACGACCTACGGCAAATCCGCCGGTGGCTACGCATGGGCAATCATCGAGCCGGTGCTGGGCATCGTCCTGCTGTCGGTCATCTTCGGCATGATTCTGACCAAGCCCGGCCTCGGCACGAACTTCCCGCTGTTCTATGCCACCGGCTTCCTGCCGTTCGCGATGTTCAACGACCTAACCAGCAAGGTCGCCTCGTCGATACGCTATTCCCGGCCCTTCCTCGCCTATCCCAGCGTCACCTATATCGACGCGATTCTGGCGCGCGTGATCCTGAACTCCCTCACACACATTATGGTGATGACCGTGGTGATCGGGGGCATCTTCGTGATCTATCAGATGCCTGTGGTGGTGAACCTGGGCGAGTTTTTCGAGGGCCTGCTGATGATCGTGATGATCTCGGTCGGGGTGGGAACGCTCAACTGCTACCTGATGACTGCCTTCCCGGTCTGGGAGCGGGTCTGGCACATCCTGATGCGACCGCTGTTCCTCGCATCGGGGATCTTTTTCCTTTATGATATGATGCCTTACGAGGCGCAGCACCTTTTGTGGTTCAACCCGGTCCTGCATTGCATCGCGCAGGTGCGCAAGGGGATCTACCCGACTTACGAGGCGGATTTCGTCTCTCCGTTCTATGTCTTCGGCGTCTCGATCGCGCTGTTGCTGATCGGGTTGATCCTGCTTGAGCGCAACCACCGCGACCTGCTCGAGCGCTAGAGCACGAAATCCCCGCGCGCCAAGGCGGCGAGGCCATTGAGCATCAGGCTCAGGTCGGCCTGGTGGTCACCGTTCAGGTCGATCTCCACCAGCATCCCGCCGGGCATGGAATGGGCGCGGACCTGCCTTGCGGCGCTGAATTCGGCATCCGCGACATAGCGCAACCCCAGCCCGCCCAGGTCGATGCGGTCGATGCCACGGACAAAATCGGTGATGACGTCCCGGCTGCCGTCATGTTCGGACGCATCGCGGAAAACGAAGACATCGGCCCCGGCCCCCCCGGTCATGGTGTCCCTGCCTCTGCCGCCCTGGATGCGGTCATTGGCGCCGCCGCCGCGGATCTGGTCATGCCCGTCGCCGCCCACGAGCAGATTGTTGCCGAAAAGATCCACCAGCACATCCGATCCGGCCCCGCCGTAAAGCGAATCATTGCCCGTCCCGCCATCGAGCCGGTCATTGCCGCCCTCTCCATAGAGGACATCGTGGCCGTTCTGGCCCAGAAGCGTGTCGTTATCTGCGCCGCCATGCATCATGTCCTGACCGTCGCCGCCGATCAGGCTGTCCTGCCCTGCACCTCCCCAGAAGGTGTCGTTGCCGGCCTGACCGTTCAGCGCGTCGTTGCCCGCGCCTCCGTCCAGGATGTCGTTGCCGTTGCCGCCGACAAGGCGGTCGTGGCCATCCTCGCCCCGCATCAGATCGAAGCCGTCCTGCCCATAGAGCAAGTCGTCGCCGATGCCTCCCAGCAGAGTGTCCAGACCCGCGCCACCGATCAGCGTGTCATTGCCCTGACCGCCAAGCAGCCGGTCGTTGCCGTTCATGCCGTTCAGGTTGTCATTGCCGTAATTGCCGCTCAGGACATCATTTCCGTCTCCGCCAGTGACGGAGTCATTTCCACCGCCCGCGTCGATGGTGTCGTGACCGGCCGCGCCCGTGAGGGTGTCATTACCGTCGCCTCCCCAGATCGCATCGTCGCCCGCGCCGGCATTGATCCTGTCGTTTCCCGCATCGCCATAGATGCGGTCACGTCCGGCTCCCGAGGTGATGGTGTCGTTGCCCGGCCCCCCCCAGATCACGTTGGCTCCGGCGGCATCCGAGATGAGGTCATCGCCCGCCTCGCCATAGATGGTGTCGTCGCCGGACGGATCGGTGATCGTGTCCCTGCCGTCGCCGCCATAGATCGTGTCCCGATCCGCCCCGCCTCCAAGATTGTCATTGCCCGCGCCGCCGCGGATCAGGTCATTGCCGGCGTTGCCCTGCAGCGTGTCGTTTCCCGCCGCCCCGTTCAGCGTGTCGTTCCCGCTTCCTCCGCTCAGCAGGTCGTGGCCGATATTTCCGTTCAGCAGGTCGTTTCCGGCCAGCCCGTGTGCGGTCGAACCTGCGACCGAGGCCGCAAGGGTGTCGTTACCGGATGTGCCCAGCAGGCTCGTGCGCATTCTGGCCAGATTGTAATGGGCGATCGGAAACAGAGAATTGTCGAAATAATTCGTGGCAAGCCCGGTCTTGTCGGCGGTGCGGACGTGGATTTCCATATCGCCGAAGCTGATGCGCAACCCGTCCGCGATGGTCTTCATCGTCAGTTGTAGGGTGCTGCGGATCATGCCGAGGCCCGAGAGGTCAAGCCGGTCCGTGCCGGGCGCGAAGTCCGAGATCAGGATCTTTCCGCTGACCGGCGAGACGACGAAGATATCGGCGCCCGGCCCCCCGGCCAGCGTCACCGGCGCGCTGCCCGAGATCAGGATGTCGTCACCGGCCCCGCCGATGATCTGGGTCGTATCGCCGCTGGCGCGGAGAAGGTCGGCCCCCCCGCTGCCGGTGTATTTGCCCGCGCCCACGGTCAGGGTCTGGCCGATCTGGCCCGGATCGAACTGGAACTGGGTGATCCCGACCTCGGTTCGCGAGGCGACGAAGACCGCGATCTTGCCATTGATCTCCAGCGCCGAGATCGCGGAGACATCGGCAAGACTGCGCGCGTCGGTATCGGCCAGCGTCACGAGGTGGAGGAGCCCCCCATCGGGCATGACGGTAAAGACCGAAATGCCGTCATCGGCGCCGCCGACAAAGATGAACGCCCGGCCGTCGACCATCACCGTGTCGAGGGCGCTTGCGCCGTTGAAGCGCGTGGTGCGTTCGTCGATGACATGATCGACCGGCAGCAAGGCGCCGTCATAGGTCAGGCGGAACATGGTCAGGGACGAGCTTTGCCCGGAGGCCACGACGGCATAGGTCACTCCCGCCACCGTCACATGGGACAGAAGGCCGGGCGCGTTCAGGCCGACGCCCTGCGTCGCCCAGACGATATTCGCCCGGCCCAGCGTGCCATTCGCCTCCAGGGCATAGGTGGCGATGAAATTCCCCGAGGCGGAGGTCATCAGCAGGAATTGCCGGTCGCCCACGGCCGCGACACCCATGTCGCTGATCTCCGGGCGGTCGCGACCCGGAATCGACAACGCCTCGGCCCCGTCGATGCGCGTCAGGCTGCCCCCCGGCTGGACCTTCCATATCTCGAAGGCCGTGGTGGCGTTGCGGGCCGAATAGAGGAACTGCCCCGAAGCCGTGGCGAAGGAGCCAAGCTCGATCACATCGGGCCCGAGCCGGCCCGTCCCCGCCAGCGAAATCCCGCCGCCCAGATCGCCGTCCGCGGCCAGCGCCACCCCGTTCGCCATTCCGTTGACAAGGCCGGGCGCAAAGACCGCATACCCGCCATCCAGCGCGATGATGCTGGCGTCCGGCCGGTCGAGATAGGTCTGCGAACTGCCATAGGCGCGCGTCTCGATCAGGGTGATCGGGCGATCCGCGCCGGTGATGCGGAAGGCGGAATAGCCGCCCCCCATATGGGTCACGCCAAGCAGAAGATGCGCTGATTGCAGGTGGACGGCCTTCAGATCGGCAAGGTTGCGCAGGAAGGCCGGGACGAGGCCGACATAAAGGGCAATCTGGGAATAGTTGATCATGGACCTGACGTCTGCGGCAGCCGAATGTTGCCCCGCAAGCTAGGCGCAGTGCCTTTAAGGAAGCCTTTCCCGCCGCCTTGATCCAATAAGTTGTTCTCCCGCATTTTATCTATCCCGCAGCCGGGGCATCCTTGCCCGCAGGGTGCTTGTGTGCCGGGAAAACATGGGCGATACGGGTTCGGTCACGCAGTTTCGCAGGTTGGAGCATAATGGAGATTGAGCAGACCTCGCTTCCGGGCGTCCTGATCCTGACGCCACGGCGGCATGGCGATGCGCGCGGTTTCTTTTCGGAAAGCTGGAATCTCAGGACATTGCGCGAGGCGGGGCTCGACCTGCCGGAATTCGTGCAGGACAACCACTCGCTTTCGGGGGCGGTGGGGACGCTGCGGGGGCTGCATTTCCAGTCGCCGCCTCATGCGCAGGGCAAGCTGGTCCGCTGCGGACGCGGCCGGCTCTTTGACGTCGCGGTCGATGTGCGCAGGGGCAGCCCGACCTATGGCCAGTGGATCGGCGAGGAACTGTCCTTCGAGAATGGCCGCCAGCTCTGGATTCCCGCCGGGTTCCTGCATGGCTTCGTCACACGCGAACCGGATACCGAGATCTGCTACAAATGCACCGATTATTATGCCGCCGATTGCGATGGCGCTGTGGCCTGGGACAGCATCGGCATCGACTGGGGCCTGACCGGCGAACCGCTGCTGTCGGCCAAGGATGCGGCGGCGCGGCCCCTCGCGGATTTCGACAGCCCCTTCACCTATAAGGCCCCCCTTCACCGCGAGGCGAAAGCATGAAGATCCTTGTAACCGGCGGCGCCGGGTTCATCGGCTCGGCGGTGGTGCGGCTGGCCGTGCGGCGTGGGCATGAGGTCGTCAATCTCGACGCGATGACCTATGCCGCCAATCTGGAAAACGTGGCCTCGGTCTCGAACAGCCCGCTTTACGCCTTTGAACAGGCCGACCTGCGCGACCGCGCGGCGCTTGACCGGGTGCTGGAGGCGCATAGGCCCGATGCGGTCATGCATCTGGCGGCGGAAAGCCATGTCGACCGCTCGATCGACGGGCCGGGCGATTTCATCGAGACGAACATCACCGGCACCTACAATCTGCTGGAGGCCGCGCGCGCCTATTGGGCGGGGCAGGGCAAGCCCGAGGGCTTCCGCTTTCACCACATCTCGACCGACGAGGTCTTCGGTTCGCTCGGCGAGGACGGCCAGTTCACCGAGGAGACGCCCTACGACCCCCGCAGCCCCTATTCGGCCAGCAAGGCCGCGTCCGACCATCTGGTCCGCGCCTGGCACGAGACCTATGGCCTGCCGGTGGTGCTGACCAATTGCTCGAACAATTACGGGCCCTTCCACTTCCCCGAGAAGCTGGTCCCGGTGGTGATCCTGAACGCGCTGCACGGCCGGCCGATCCCGGTCTATGGCGATGGCGGCAATATCCGCGACTGGCTTTATGTCGAGGATCACGCCGATGCCCTGTTGCTGGTGCTGGAAAAGGGCGAGTTGGGCCGCAGCTACAATATCGGCGGCGAGAACGAGGCGAAGAACATCGACCTCGTCCGCACCATCTGCGCCCATATGGACCGCCTGCGCCCCGAAAGCGCGCCGCATGACCGGCTGATCGCCTTCGTGACCGACCGTCCGGGCCATGACCGGCGCTATGCGATCGACCCGACCCGGATCCGCACCGAACTGGGCTGGCGCCCCTCGGTCACGGTCGAGGAGGGGCTGGCGAAGACCGTCGAATGGTATCTCGAGAACGAGGACTGGTGGCGGCCGCTGCTGGAGCGCCAAGGCGTCGGCCAAAGGCTCGGCACCGCATGACCGGGCTGCTGGTTTTTGGCCGGACCGGACAGGTCGCGACCGAACTGGCGCGGCTTGCGCCGGATGCGCGCTTCCTTGGCCGGGACGAGGCTGACCTTTCCGATCCCGCGGCATGCGCGGCGGCGATTCTGGCGGCTCGGCCGCAGGCGGTGATCAACGCCGCCGCCTATACCGCCGTCGACCGCGCCGAATCCGAGGCCGGGCTTGCCGGGCTGATCAATGCCGAGGCGCCCACGGCGATGGCGCGGGCGGCGGCCGAGTTGGGGGTGCCATACCTCAGCATCTCGACCGATTATGTCTTTGACGGCTCGGGCGACCGACCCTGGCGCGAGGATGACGCGACCGGACCGCTGGGCGTCTATGGCGCCAGCAAGCTTGCCGGAGAGCAGGGGATCGCCGCCGCGGGCGGGCAATGGGCGGTGCTGCGCACGGCTTGGGTATTCTCGGCCCATGGCGCGAACTTCGTCAGGACGATGATGCGGCTGGGCGCCGAGCGTGATGAGTTGCGCGTGGTCGCCGACCAGCATGGCGGCCCGACCCCGGCGCGTGACATCGCGGCGACCTGCCTTGCGATGGTCGCGGCGATGCAGGGCGACCGGGCCAAGGGCGGGATCTACCACTATTCGGGCGCGCCCGACACGACATGGGCCGGCTTTGCCCGCGCGATCATGGCCGAGGCCGGGTTGACCTGCCGCGTCACCGATATCGCGACCGCGGACTACCCGACGCCCGCCCGCAGGCCGGGCAACTCGCGGCTTGATTGCAGCGCAATCGCCCGCGATTTCGGAATCTCACGCCCCGATTGGCGGGCGGGGCTGGCAGATGCAGTGAGGGAGCTTCAAGCATGACCGAGACGGCCACCCCCCCGAGCGGGCGCAAGGGGATCATCCTTGCCGGCGGATCCGGCACAAGGCTCTATCCGATCACCATGGGCGTGTCGAAGCAGCTCTTGCCGATCTATGACAAGCCGATGATCTACTACCCGATCTCGGTCCTGATGCTGGCCGGCATCCGCGAGATCGCGATCATCACCACGCCCGAGGATCAGGAACAGTTCCGCCGCCTTCTGGGCGATGGCAGCCAATGGGGGCTTACCTTCACCTATATCATCCAGCCCTCGCCGGACGGGCTGGCGCAGGCCTATCTTCTGGCCGAGGATTTTCTGGCCGGCGCGCCTTCGGCCATGGTGCTGGGCGACAACATCTTCTTCGGTCACGGTCTGCCGCTGCTGCTTGAGGCCGCCGACCGGCGCGGGTCGGGCGGGACCGTCTTCGGCTATCGCGTCGCCGACCCCGAGCGTTACGGCGTCGTCGCCTTCGACGACAGTGGCGCGGTCAGCCAGATCATCGAGAAGCCCTCGACGCCGCCCTCGGATTATGCGGTGACCGGGCTTTATTTCCTCGACGGCACCGCGCCCGAGCGCGCGCGGCGGGTGAAACCCTCCGAACGGGGCGAGCTTGAGATCACGACCCTGCTGGAGACCTATCTCCACGACGGCAGCCTGACGGTCGAGCGCATGGGCCGCGGCTTTGCCTGGCTGGATACCGGCACCCATGCAAGCCTGCTGGATGCGGGGAATTTCGTGCGCACGCTGGAAGCGCGGCAGGGCCTCCAGACCGGCTGCCCCGAGGAGATCGCCTTCGATCAGGGCTGGATCGACGCCGATGCCCTGCGCGAGCGGGCGCGCCTGTTCGCCAAGAACGAATACGGCAAGTATCTGGCCCGGCTGCTCGCCTGACCTTTCCGGCGCGGCTCAGCGGCCGCGCAGCCGCCCCGCCAGCGCCGCCGCCATGACCGCAGCGGTCCCGGCCCGGCTTTGCCGGTAAAGGTGCAGGCGCCGCATCTCGGCCAATGCCCGATAGCCCGGCGCGGTCAGCAGATCGCCGAAGCGCCGCAGCACCTCCCGGTTCTCGGGCAGCATCAGATCGGCCGCCGCCTCCAGCGCGGTCTGGTTGCGGCCGAGCCAATCCGCGAAACTGCCGTCGAACAGCATCGAGGCCCGTGCAGCCTTGGCCCGCGCCGTGTCATTGCGGCCCATCACGTTCTGCCGGTGCTGGCGGTAAAGCAGGACCTGCGCCGCGTCGCGATGGATGGCCGCGCCCGCTCCGGCAAGGATCTGATAGACCCACCAGTCATGCGAGATGACCCCCGCCGCATCCGCCGCCGCCGCACCCCGCTGCAGGATTGCCAGCGCTTCCGTATTGGCGACGGTCGTATTGCCCGGCAGGCAGGCCTGAATCAGCGCATTGCGAAAGCCGAAGGGGCCGGGGAAATGTGGCGCGGGGGACAGTTCGCGCAGCGCCTCGTCGCAGATCGTGGTGCGGGCGGCATAGATGGCGGGTCCATTCTGGCGGGCCAGATGGGCGGCGGCGCGGGCCAGCTTGTCCGTTTTCCAGACATCGTCCTGATCGCTGAAGGCAATCCAACCCTGCGGGTCCACCTGACGGATCAGATGCAGGAAATTCGCCGTCGCACCCCGCGTCGGCCCCTCGATCAGTGAGATTTTCCCCGCTGTCCGCGCCGCATGATCCGCGACCACCTGCCGCGTGCCGTCGGTCGATCCATCGTCCGAGACGATCAGCCGCCAGTCCGTCCAGCTTTGCGCAAGGATGCTGTCCAGCTGCGCGGGCAGATAGCGCGCGCCGTTGTAGCTGGCCATGACGATGGTGATCTGCGGCTGCACCCGGCGCCTCCCCTTGGTTCGGACCGAGGTAACCCGAAGGGTGCGGGCTTGGCCAGTCCGCTACTGGTCCTGCCGGGCAATGTCCTCGATCAGGACGCTGGTGACGCCGGGGCCGCTGGCCTTGCGCGCCGCCGCCAGCAGCGATCGGCGCAACCGCGACAGGCTCGCCTCGGAGGTGAAGTTGCCGTCGAAGCCGCCGGTATTCGCCTCGATCATCAGCGCATTGAGGAGCGCGTCCCGCAGCCGGTGTTCCTGCCGCGCGATCAGCGGGGCCGCGTCCGACGACATCTCGATCGTCAAGGACAGCACCATGACCGCGTTGGTCGCGCCATTGCGCATGACCGGGACGAAGAACTGGTTCGGGAAGCGGAACCAGTCCTCGCCCGCCGCGCCTTGCTGGCCATTGGCCGCATCGCCGCCGCCATGGCCCTCGGTTTCGGCGTGGTCGTCGCTGGCCACCGCTGCTTCCGCGGCCTCGGCCTCGGCGGGGGCCGTCTGGCCCCCGGCGGTTTCATGCGCCGCGCCCTTGCGCAGCATCTCACCCCCGACCGCGCCGCCGAGGAAGGCGAGGATAGCCAGCAGGCCCAGAATGGCGATCTTCATCGGCGGGTCCTCAATAGGGCAGCAGGATATCGGCCAGTTGCTGGCCATAGCGCGGCTGCTGGACATCGCTGATCTGGCCGCGCCCGCCATAGGCGATCCGGGCCCCGGCGATGCGGTCATAGGCGATCTCGTTCCGCCGCCCGATATCCGAGGGGCGGACGAAGCCGCTGACGGTCAGCACGCGCACCTCGTAATTCACCCGGACCTCCTGCGAGCCCTCGATCCTGAGGACGCCGTTCGGCAGCTTCTCGACGATGGTTGCCGCGACGCGCAGGGTCATCTTGTCCCGGCGCGAGATGTTGCCGCTGCCCTTGAAGGTCGAGGAGCTTTTCGCCTCGACCATCTCGTCCATGCTGGCCCCATCGGGCAGTTTCTCGTCGATCCGCTGCGGCAGGCCGGCCAACTGCGGAATGCTGACCTTGTCCGAGGCACTGCGCGACCGGCCCGAGCTGTTCTGGATCTCGGCACGGTCGTCGATCTCGATCACCACGGTCAGGATGTCGCCGCGTCCTTGCGCGCGGCGGTCGGCCACCAGCGAATGCTGCGCCCCGGTCCAGAGCGAGGCGGCGCTGTCCGGTCGCTCTGGCAGGCCGGAGGCAAGGTCGGGCGATGCCATCGCCATGTATTCGGCGGTGCTTTCGGGCGCGGTCATCGGGGGAACGCGCCCGACCTGCGAGACGCGACCGCAGGCCGAGAGGACCAGGGCAAGGGCAAGGCCGCCGATGACAAGGCGCGGGGGTATCAGCGTGGTGAGGCGCATCGGAACTCCTTCAGTTCGCATCGACAAGGACGGTCCCGTCGGGCGCGATGCGACCCGAGACCGTGGCGCGTGAGGCATTGTTCATCGCCCGGATCATCTGGCCCGCGCCGCCGGCATTCAGCGCCCGGCCCTCGGCCTCGATCCGCAGCGCGGCGCGTTCATAGACGAGGGTGACGATCTGGTTTCTGGCAACAAGGGTCGGCGCGGCGAGGAAGGCGGGTTCGATCACCCGGCCCTTGCTGACCAGCACCCGAACCTCCTGCCCGAGGATTTGCCCGACATCCCCGATCACGCCATCCTGCGTCGGATCGCGCTGGACGAGGTCCGCGGTGAGCAGCGTTCCCGGCCGCAATGTCCGCGCCGCCACGACCGCATCGGCCAGCGCGGGCAGGGGCAGCACAAGCGACAGGGCAAGCAGCACCCGCATCAGCGCACCTGCACCGTCGCGGCGAGCATCTGGTCCGCGGCGGTGATGACCTTCGAGTTCAGCTCATAGCCGCGCTGCGCCTTGATCAGCTCGGTGATCTCGCGCACCGGATCGACGGCGCTTTCCTCGAGATAGCCGGCGCGCAAAGTTCCAAGCCCTTCCTCGCCCGGCGCGGCGACAAGGGGCGCGCCCGACGCGGTGGTCTCGAGAAACAGGTTCGACCCGATCGCCTCGAGGCCCTTCTCGTTCAGGAAACCCGCCAGCGTGATCTGGCCCAGATTCTCGGGCTCCACCCGGTCGGCGAAATAGGCGAAGACCTCGCCAGAGGGACTGATCGTGATGCTCTTGGCCTCCTCGGGGATGGTGATGTCGGGGACCAGCGGGAAGCCTTGCGAGGTGACGATCTGTCCCTCGGCCGAGCGTTTCAGGCTGCCGTCGCGGGTATAGGCCGAGGCGCCCGAGGGCATGGTGACTTCCAGATAGCCGCCGCCCTCGATCGCGACATCAAGGTCGCCATTGGTCTGGACCGGGCTTCCCTGACCCAGCATGACGGTCACGGCGGCGGCCCGCACGCCAAGGCCAAGCTGCACCCCGGCCGGAACCATGGCCCCGGTGGTGGCGGTCAGCGTTCCGGGGCGCGTCGCCTGCTGGTATTGCAGGTCGGCGAATTCGGCGCGGCGCGGGTTGTAGCCGGTCGTCGACATGTTCGCGAGGTTGTTCGAGATGACCTCGACCCGCATCTGCTGGGCGCTCATGCCCGTCGCGGCAATCTGGAGGGCCTTCATCTGATTTCCTTTCAGCGGGTGAGCGAGGTGATGGCCTGGCGGATGCGCTTGTCCTCCTGATCGAGGAAGGACTGGCCGAGTTCATAGGCGCGCTGGACCTCGATCATGCGGGCGATCTCGGTGACCGGATCGACATTCGATTCCTCGAGGAAGCCCTGGCGGATGACCGGTTCCTCCAGCGGCTCGGGCTCGATCCCGGCCTCGAAGAGCGTGCCCGCGACATGGCTGAGGTCGGCGGGGTCGGGATTGGCAAAGACGCCGATCCGCCCGATCGGCAGGCCGTCGGCCGACAGCGTCCCGTCGTCGCCGATGCCGACGCTGCGGGTGCCGGGCGGCACCGCGATGGGCGAGCGCCCGTCATCGAGCAGCGGATAGCCGTCGGGATTGACGATCTCGCCCTCGGCATTGGTCTGGAAGGCGCCGGCGCGCGTGAGCCGGTTCCCCTCCGGGGTCTGGACCATGAAGAACCCCTCTCCGTCGATGGCGAGGTCATAGGTTCCCTTGGTCTCGGTCATGCCGCCCTGGCCCAGATCGACCATGCGGCCGCGGATATTCGCCATCGCCAGCGTCTCGCCGCCATGGCCAAGCGGGACCATGTATTCCGAGAACAGCACCCCCTCGCGGCGGAAGCCGGTGGTATTGGCATTGGCGATGTTGTTCGCAATCGCGCGCATTTCGCGCATCAAGCCGGATTGCCGGGTCAGCGAGGCATAGATCGCATTGTCCATGGCCTAGAACCCCGCGATCCGGGGCAGGATCTGGTCGGTGAAGAAACCGGCCAGCGTCGCGGTCATGAAGCTCATGCTGACCCAGAACACAGCGAGCATCAGCGCGATCTTGGGCACGAAGGTGATGGTCATTTCCTGCACCGAGGTCAGCGCCTGGAAAAGCCCGATGGCCACGCCGACGACCAGCGCGACGATCAGCAGCGGCGCGGACATGCGCACGGCAATCCACAGCGCCTGCCGGGTCAGGTCGAAAATCAGATTCTCGTCCATATCAGACCGGCATCCGCAGGATTTCCTGATAGGCCTCGACCACCTTGTCGCGGATGGCGACGGCGGTCTCCAGCGCGATCTCGGCCTGGGCGATGCTCTGGACCAGCTGGTGCGTGTCGGTCGCGCCGGTCATCGCGCCGGTGGCGGAGCGGTCGACCTCCTCCATCACGCGGGCGAAGTTGCCGGCGGCGGCGCTGACGCCCTGCGACAGATCCTCGCTTGGCGCGACGGCGGGGCGGGCGCGGTCATAGGCGGATGCGGCGAGTGCGGATGCGATCATGTCTGGTTCCCTAGCGGCGGATCAGGTCGAGGAGTGCGCTGCCCATCTGGCGCGCCTGCTCGAAAATGCGGAGATTGGCCTCATAGCTGCGGCCGGCTTCCCTTGCGTCGGCGATCTCGACCACGAGGTCGACATTCGAGCCGCTGTAATAGCCGTCCTCGCCCGCCATCGGATTGGACGGGTCGTGGATGCGCGGCAGTTCGCGCTGATCGAGGCGGGTCGGGCTTGCCGTGACGGCGCCGGTCTCGCGGCCGAAATCCATCTCCTGCTGGAACGAGACCAGCTTGCGGCGATAGCCGGGCGTATCGGTATTTGCGATGTTCTCCGAGACGTGGCGCAGGCGGATCGCCTGGGCGCGCAGGCCCGATGCCGCCAGTTCGACCGCCGAGAGGGGTTTGCTCATCGTTCCTCCCCTCAGACCCGGCGGCCAAGGCTGGTGCGGATCATCGAGAGGGACGAGCGCGTGACCGTCAAAGCAAGGTCGAACTCGCGCCGGATATCGGCCGAGCGGATCATCTCATCCTCGATCGCGACGGTGTTTCCGTTCGGCGCGGGCTCGCCCCCCGCATCGACGGCGCGAGGCGAATCGCCCCAACCTATGCCGGTCGCATGGCCCGGCCGCGTGGCCCGCAATTCGGTCGCGGGGGCCGAGCGGTAGGTTTCGGCAAAGCGGCCGAGGTCGCGTGCCCGAAAGCCCGGCGTGTCGGCATTGGCGACGTTCCGGGCGGCGAGGCCCTGACGGGTGCTGGCATGCGCGGTCAGCGAACTGGCCATGCGCAGCGTATCGATCCGGTCAAACATCGAGGTTTCTCCTCTGCTTCCGATAACCGGGTCTTAACTCCGATAAGTTTAGAAACCCTTTCACAGCGCAATTTTTGCGCGAGGCGAGGAGCCGCTATGGATAAAATTCGATCGATCTCCACCCGGATGGGGAAACTGCGCATGGCCCGCCGCTTTGGCATGGTCACGGGCGTTCATGGCGGGGTGATCCATGTCGGCGGGCTGAACGCCCATGCAGCACTTGGGGACCGCGTGTCGCTGGCGCCGCGCATGGGTGGCGAGCTGGGCGGAGAGGTGGTGGCCCTTCACCCCGAAACGGCGGCCGTCCTGCCCGAAGGCCCGACCGAGGGCATTGCCATCGGGACCGAGGCGGAGTTGCTTTTCGCGCCGGTGCTTGCGCCCGCGGACAGCTGGGTCGGGCGCATCGTCGATCCGCTGGGCAGGCCATTGGACGGGCGGCCGCTGGTTCCCGGCCTGCGGGAGCGGGCCTATCGTCCCGCGCCGCCGCCCGCCGCCTCGCGCAACCGGCTGGGACCGCGGTTGCGGACGGGGCTTGCGGTCTTTGACACCCTCCTGCCGCTGGTGCGCGGCCAGCGCATGGGGCTGTTCGCGGGTTCGGGTGTCGGGAAATCGACCCTGCTCTCCGCGCTTGCCAAGGGGGTGGCCGCCGATGTGGTCGTGGTCGCGCTGGTGGGCGAGCGGGGCAGGGAGCTGCGCGAATTCATCGAGGAGGTGCTTGGCCCCGAGGGGCTGGCGCGGTCGGTGGTCGTTGCCGCGACCTCGGACCAGTCGCCGCTGATGCGCCGCCGATGCGCTTGGGCGGCGATGACGGTGGCCGAGCATTTCCGCGATCAGGGGCGGCATGTCCTGTTCCTTGCCGATTCGATCACCCGCTTTGCCGAGGCGCATCGCGAGATCGCGCTCTCGGCCGGGGAAAGCCCCAGTTATCGGGGTTTTCCGCCCTCGGTCTCGCATCTCATCATGTCGCTGGCTGAACGCTCGGGACCGGGGCCGGAGGGGGCGGGCGACATCACGGCGGTCTTCAGCGTGCTGGTCGCCGGGTCGGATATGGAGGAGCCGGTGGCCGACATCCTGAGGGGCGTGCTGGACGGACATGTCGTCCTTGATCGCGCCATCGCCGAACGGGGCCGCTTTCCGGCGGTCGATGTGCTGCGATCCGTCTCGCGCTCGCTTCCGCAGGCGGCCAGCGCCGAGGAGAACGCGCTGATCGCCCGCGCCCGCGCCGCCCTCGGCGCCTATGCCGAATCCGAGTTGATGATCCGGGCCGGGCTATATGCCCAAGGGTCGGACCCGAAGCTGGACGAGGCGGTGCGGATCTATCCGGCGCTGGATCTTTTCTTCACCCGCGACAGCTCGACGCCCGGACAAAGCTTCGCCCTGCTGGCTCAGGCCATGGCCTGACTACTGGCAGAGCCGGTAGCCGCCCTTCCGCGCCTTGATGTCGAGGTGGAGGTGATTGTCATGCGCCGCGTTCGACCCCGGCCCCAGCACCGTCGCGAAATGCAGGCAGGCGGTCGCGCGAACCGCGTGCTGGAAGGATTCCAGCAGGTCGCCGTCATCCTTTCTCGGCGCGACCTCGATCGTCGTGCCATTGTCGAAACGGAAGGCGGCGATGTCGAAGGCGTTGCCGAACGCGTGCTCCGAGGTCTTGCCGCCGCCATTCCCGACCGTCTCGCGGCATTGATAGGTCGATCCCGCGACCAGTCCGACAAGGCGCGGCTGTCCCGGCAGCAAGGCGCTGGCGGGGCGGACGAAATCGCGCAGCCAATGGGAGAGGTGGCGCGCGGTGTCGCAGCGCATCAGCGCGCCGCCGTCGATGGTGATGCCCGGAAGCGGCGATTGCAGCATGATCGGGCGGTCGATGCCGCAATCGCGGTTGGCGTCGTCGAGCACCGGCGGACGTTCCTCGTAACCCGCGCCCAGCAGGGTCATTTCGAGCAGGCAGGCGGAATAGGAGAAATCATCCTCGCGCAGGGTCGCGTGGATCGGGGGCGCCGCTGGTCCGATGAAATCGGCCTCGGATTCGGGCTTTGACTGGGCCTCGGCTTTCGGCGGGACGGCTTCTTCCGGCGTCTCGCCGACCGGATCGACCTTCCCCGGTTCGGGTGTCACCTGCGGTGCGGGCTCGGGCCGGACCGACCCGGTGACGGCGGGGGCACTCTCCGGGCCGTCCTTTGGGGCCGGCTCCGGCCTTGAGTCCTCGGGCCGGTGGACCGGCCGTTGTTCCTGCGCGAAAAGCGGAGAGGGGACGAGCGCCGCGATCAGAAGAACTGCCGCCAGCGCCCGCATCGTTCAAAGCTCCGGCGCGGAGGGCAGGACGCTGGTTCCGACCGCATCCAGCGCGGCATCCTGCGCGCGCCGCGCCAGCATCTCGTCCGCCAGCGCCTCGGCGCGGGCCAGCGCCTCGGTCAATGCCTCGCCGGGGGTCTTGACGACCGGCTCGGGCGGGACCGGGTTCGTCACAAGCGACGAGGCCACCGACGCCGCCGCGGATTCCGCGCCCGAGAGGGTGTCCGCCAGCATCCCGGGCACGCCGCCGCTGCGGATGCTGAGGCTGGTCGACCGGACCGGAGGCCGGATCGCCGTGATCTGCGCCACGGCATTCGCCGCCGTCACGACCGGCGCGGCCCCGATCCCCGTCACATCCGCGATGCTGACGCCGGGGTCCAGAAACTCGACCGTCGTGACATTGGCCCTGACCATATGGGCGAGTTCCCAGGCATCCCAGTTCGTCAACCGCACGCAGCCATGCGACTGGTTGACGAACAGGCGCGAGGGCGTCGCGGTGCCGTGGAGGCCATAGGTCGGCTCGCTCAGGTCGATCCAGACATTGCCGACAGGACCGTTCGGGCCGGGCGGAACGATCAGCACGCGGTCATTGTCGCCCTGCTTGAAATTCCGGCCGGGGTTGTAGGTATAGGTCGGGTTCAGCGCGACGGCCCGGACGACATGATTGCCATGCGGCGAAGGCGTGTCCGAGGAGCCGACCGTCGCCGGATAATCGGCGACCATGCGGCCCTTGGCGTCATAGGCGGCGACGCGGCGCGTTTCCTTGTCGATGATGATGCGGGTGACGGTGGCCCTGATGGGCTTCGCGGGCTTGGTGACGCTGATCGTCGCGCCCGGCTCGAAGGACATCCCCGGATTCAGCTTGGCCAGAAAGCGTTCGTCCATATGGAAGCGCTCGCCCAGCTTTTCGAGGATGCTGGTGAAGCCCTGCGAACTCATTGCCGCCTTTTCCGCGTAATCGGAGGGGATCTTGTCGACCAGCCCCTCGGCGTCCTGGGCGGTGATGGTATAGGTCGTGGTCAGCGCCTCTCCGGAATAGACCTGCAAGAGATCCCAGGTCGCCGCCTCCATGCGGCCGGTCATGGGCAGTCCCGCGCGCCGCTGGAATGCCTTGATCGCGCTTTCGCTCATCCCGCCGCGCCAGCCATCGACGACGCCGGGCGAGACGCCCGAGCGGTCCAGCAGGATCTGGACCTTGGCCGTCAGGGCGGATTGGCCGGGCGGCAGGTCGCCGCCGCCATAGATCGCGGATTCGATCTCGGCCGCCGAGATCGAGGCGAGTTCCTTGCCTTTTCCGGTATGGGCATGTGTCAGCGCGGATTGATGCGCCGTCTGCGCAGCGCCTGTCGCCACGCCCGCAACCGGCAATGTCGCGATCGCATTGGCCGAGCGCGCCGGCGGGCGCGGATGCGCACCCGGCTGGGCCGTGGCCGCCAGCGGCGAAGCGGCGATGGCGGCAATCAGGGAAAGGCGCAGAAATGCGCCGCTTGGGGTGCTGCGGGACTGCATGCTCGAATCCGTGGTCTTGCTTGTCGTTTTTTTGTTGGTTTTGTCGACATTTGGCGCTTAACGCGCGCTGAAGCAAGTAAAGGATTCTCAATTCGTTCCCGGGCGAAGCTTACATCTGGCCCTGAAACCTGTGCGTGCGCGGGAAATAGCGGCGCGAAAGCGAAACCGGCATGTTGTTCAGCCATTCGAGGCGCTCGAGTTGCAACACCGGATCATTCGCGTGGAGGTTGAGTTCTGGTCCGATAAAGCTACCATCGGCTGTATCGACGCCGATCGACATGCTAGCCCGGTTCAGGGGGACATTGCCAAGCAGCCATTCGCAGGCGCTCGTCTCGGCGAGGATGGCCGGGGAAAGCCCCGGCGCGGCGAAGGTGTTGGTCCAGCGCTCCTCGCAACAATAGGGCTCGCCATCGGCGAAGAACACCGCGCGGCTGAAAAGCAGCGGCTCATTGCTGCGCAGCAGCATGGCCTGCGCCACGTCGCCAAGGGCGGGCGTTTCCCCGGCCTTGATCAGCCGATAGCCATAGGCCTGACCCGCCGCCTCCAGTTCACGCCGCAGCAGCGAGCGGACAAGCTGGACGCGCGGATGGACAGCGACCCGCGTGCCGACCTTGCGCCGCCGCTCGACCACGCCGGTTTCGGCCAGCGCCTGCATCGCGCGGTTGACCGTGGCCCGCGCGCAGCCCAGATCCGAGGCAAGCTCGCATTCGGTCGGGATCAGCTCGCCCTCCGGCCAGGTGCCGTCCTGGATGCGTTCCAGAACGATGTCCTGCACCGTCTGCCACGTCATGCCCTTGCGCCGGGAGTTCATCGCAAGGACGGGGGAGGTTGAGGTGATTCCGCGCGAGATGTGAGACATAATAAGCTTTGGATCCGAAAAAATAGGCATAGAAAAAGTGGCTGCCGGCCGGGCAATTGCGCCGCTTCGCCCGGCTATGCGGGCTTCCTCGGCACGGTTGGTCGGCTGCGTCATGAGGCGCATGTGACAGGTGTTTGAAGGAATCCAATGGCTAAGGTCAAGGCGCTTCCATTCGACCCGCCACCTGTCGGGTTTCGGAGAGTTGACAATCCGACGCCTCGGATCGAATGTCGCGCGCATTCTGCGAAAGGTATGAGCGTGTCGGAAGCAGCGGCATTTCGGGGCCACAATCCCTCCACCACCGCATGGGCAGTGCTGATCGCGATCAGCGCCTGTCATATGATCAATGATGTCATGCAGTCCCTGCTGGCGGCTATCTATCCGCTTTTGCAGCAAGAATTCAGCCTCTCCTATTGGCAGATCGGGCTGATGACCTTTGCCTTTCAGGTCACGGCATCGCTTCTGCAGCCGCTTGTCGGGGCGGTCACGGACAAGAAGCCGATGCCTAAATCATTGGCATTCGGGATGGGTTCGACATTTGTCGGCGTGTTGCTGCTGGCGCTGGCGCATGAATACTGGGTGTTGCTGATCGGTGCCATGCTGATCGGGGTCGGCTCATCCGTCTTTCACCCGGAAAGCTCCCGCGTCGCGCGCATCGCCTCCGGGGGCCGGTTCGGCACCGCGCAATCGCTGTTCCAGCTTGGCGGCAATTTCGGGCAGGCGATGGGGCCGCTGCTGGCGGCCTTCATCGTGGTGCCGCTGGGGCGGCCTTCGATCGCGATCTTCTCGATCGCGGCGATGGTCGGTTCGGCGATCCTGTGGCGCATCGGCGCCTGGGTCGAGGGTCGGCGCAAGGCCGGCAGCGTCCGCGCCACCCCCGCGCTGGCATTGTCCCGTAACCGCGTGATCATCGCCATCGTCATTCTGGCGCTGCTGACCTTCACCAAGAACATCTATACGGCCAGCCTTTCCAGCTATTACACCTTCTTCCTGATCGAGAAGTTCGGCCTCTCCACCCAGCATGCGCAGGTGATGCTGTTCCTGTTCCTCGGCGGCATGGCCGCGGGGGTGATGCTGGGCGGGCTGGTCGGCGACCGGATCGGGCCGCTCAAGGTGATCTGGTTCTCGATTCTCGGCATTTTGCCCTTCACGCTGGCGCTGCCCCATGTCGGGCTGGCGACGACGGGGGTGCTGACGGTGGTGATCGGGCTGATCCTCGCCTCGGCCTTCCCGGCCATCGTGGTCTTCGCGCAGGAGTTGGTGCCGGGCCGCACCGGGCTGATCGCGGGCATCTTCTTCGGCTTCGCCTTCGGCATGGGCGGCATCGCTGCCGCCGTGCTGGGCGTGGTCGCCGATGTGAAGGGGATCGAGTTCGTCTACAAGATCTGCTCGTTCCTGCCGCTGATGGGGCTGCTCACGATCTTCCTGCCAAGGATGCATCGGGTCTGAAGCCCGCACCGCAAATCCAAGGGGAGCGAAAAGAACATGAACAGAATCAGGATCAGGCCGATCTCGGCCGAGGCTTTTGCACCCTTTGGTGAGGTGCTTGCGCCGCGCGACAAGGCCAGCCGCATGATCAATGCCGGCCGCTGCGAGCGTCATCACGCGCTGGCCGAGGTCGAGAGGAATGGCGGCGAGGCGATCATCTCGATCTTCCGGTCCGAGGCGGTGAGCCTGCCCTATGACTGCGCCTTGCTTGAGCGTCACCCGCTGGGATCGCAGGCCTTCTTTCCGCTTGGCCCCGATCCCTGGATGTCGATCGTGGCCCCTGACGAGGGCGGCAGGCCCGGCGCCCCCATCGCCTTTCTCGTGCCCGCCGGCATGGGCGTGAACCTGCATGCCGGTGTCTGGCATGGCGTGCTGACCCCCCTCGACAGCGCCGCGGATTTCCTCGTGGTCGATCGCGAGGGTGATGGCATCAACCTCGAGGAAGTCACCATCGAACCGGTGACGGTCGAAGCGTGAGCGGGCCTGACTATTCCCATGAGCAGGCCGAGATCCTCGGCGGCGCGCGATTCGTCGCCGGTGTCGATGAGGTCGGCCGGGGACCGCTTGCCGGGCCGGTGACCGCCGCCGCCGTCATCCTCGACGTTACGCGGATCCCGAAGGGCCTGAACGATTCGAAACGCCTGACCGCGAAGCGACGCGAGGAACTGGCCGAGGCGCTGGTCGAATGCTGCGACTGGGCCGTCGCCCATGCCAGCGTCGAGGAGATCGATGAGCTGAACATCCTGCGCGCCTCGCATCTGGCGATGTGCCGGGCGCTCGCGGCGCTGCGCCAGCGGCCCTGCGTCGCGCTGATCGACGGCAACATGCTGCCCCGCGACCTCGATCTGCCCGGCCGGACGATCATCGGCGGAGACGCGCTGTGCCTCTCGATCGCGGCGGCCTCGATCCTGGCCAAAACGTGGCGCGATCGCATCATGGTGGATTTGGCGCAACAGCACCCCGGCTACGGCTGGGAGGACAATGCAGGTTACTCGACGGCAGTTCACAGGCAGGGGCTGCTAGATCTGGGCGTAACCCCACATCATAGACGTAGCTTCGCACCCATCCACAACATCTTGTGTAAACCCCAAACGGCAACCTCTTGATTCAAAAAAGAAATTGACGCCGAATCGCCTCTGAATCATCATCGGCCCAAATCATATCGGCAGACAAATAGCCGAAATCCGAGGCAGTGATGACGAAGCTAGTAACCAAATCCCGCGCTGCGGCGCGCGCACTCCCGCTCAATCAGATCCTGGCCGGGGACTGCATCGAGGTAATGAATTCACTGCCCGAAAACAGCGTGGATCTGATCTTTGCCGACCCGCCCTATAACCTTCAGTTGAAGGGCGAATTGCATCGCCCCGACAATTCGCGCGTCGATGCGGTGGATGATGCATGGGACCAGTTCGCGGGTTTCGCCGCCTATGACGAGTTCACCCGCGGCTGGATGGTGGCGGCGCGCCGGGTGCTGAAGCCCGATGGCGCGATCTGGGTCATCGGCAGCTATCACAACATCTTCCGGGTCGGGGCCGAGTTGCAGAACCAGGGTTTCTGGATCCTGAACGACGTGGTCTGGCGCAAGTCGAACCCGATGCCGAACTTTCGCGGCAAGCGCCTGACCAACGCGCATGAGACGATGATCTGGGCCTCGAAAACCGAAGGGTCGAAATACACCTTCAACTACGAGGCGCTGAAATCGCTGAACGAGGGCGTGCAGATGCGTTCGGACTGGGTGCTGCCGATCTGCACCGGGGGCGAGCGGCTGAAGGACAAGGACGGCGCCAAGGCCCATCCGACGCAGAAACCTGAATCGCTGCTGCACCGGCTGCTGGTCGGCTCGACCAATCCGGGCGACGTGGTCCTCGACCCGTTCTTCGGCACCGGCACCACCGGCGCGGTCGCGAAGATGCTGGGCCGCGATTTCATCGGGATCGAGCGCGAGGAAGCCTATCGTGCGGTCGCCGAGAAGCGCATCGCGCGCGTGCGCAAGTTCGACAGCGAGGCCATCGCGACCGTGAAGCCCAAGCGGGCCGAGCCGCGCGTGCCCTTCGGCCAGGTGGTCGAGCGCGGGATGCTGCGTCCGGGCGAGGAACTGTTCTCGATGGACAGCCGGCACCGGGTCAAGGTCCGCGCCGATGGCAGCCTTGTCGGCAATGACGTGATGGGCTCGATCCATCAGGTCGGCGCCGCGCTCGAGGGCGCGCCCTCCTGCAATGGCTGGACCTACTGGCACTACCGGCGCGAGGGGCGGATGGTTCCGATCGACACGCTGCGCCAGCAGATCCGCGCCGAAATGGCGGCCGACAAGGGCCGACCCAACTGATCACCCCATACGAGTCGCCGCGTCCCGATGATCGCGAACTCTGGCGCGACCGGGACTGACTTGCCCCGTCCGGTGGACCTGTCCTCCGGGCGGGGTCTTTCTTGTGATCACAATGCGCTGCGCGGCATCGGCAACTCACCCCGGTTATAGGCGGACCAGTCCTCGACCTCCGGGTAGAATTGCCGCCGCCATGCGCGCACGCGCGGGTTCATCCGCCGCCGCCACAATGGCGGGACCATGGCAAGGAAGGTCATCGCCGGATAGCCCATCGGAAGCTGCGGGGCCTCCTCGTCGCCATAGGTCTGCAGCAGGGGAAAGCGCCGGTCTGGCTTGTAGTGATGGTCCGAATGGCGCTGGAGGTTGATCAGCAGCCAGTTGGTCGCGGTGTGGGAGGAGTTCCAGCTATGCCGGGGCAGGACATGCTCATACCGGCCATTGCCCAGATATTTCCGGGTCAGGCCGTAATGCTCGACATAATTCGTCAGCTCAAGCTGCCAGATCGCGACGAAGGCCTGCCAGATGAACAGCAGCAACCCCTGCCAGCCGCCAAGGATCAGCGCCAGCGCCAGCATCGCCAGTTGCAGTGCGGCGTAGCGCCAGAACGGGTTGCGCCGGTCCAGTTTCGGGCGGCCCGCCCGCGCCAGCCGTCCGGTCTCGGCCCGCCAGGCGCTTTTCGGGCAGTCGCGCAGCACGCGCAGGAAATAGCGGAAGAAGCCCTCGTTATAGCGGGCCGAGACCGCGTCGCGCGGTGTCGCGACCCAACTGTGATGGACCAGCAGATGCTCGGTGCGGAAATGCGAATAAAGCGTCGAGGCCAGCAGCAGGTCGCCCATCCAGCGCTCGACCGGGTTCTTCTGGTGCAGCAACTCATGCGCATAGACGATGCCGATGGTTCCGGAGGCGACGCCGATCCCGAAGAACAGGCCCAGCTTCTCCCACCCGGAAAGACCGGAATGCGTGGCATACCAGATCCCGCCGAAGATCATCAGCGCCTGGATCGGGAACCAGATGATGGTGATGGCGCGATACCAGAAAAGCTGCGTCTCCGGCGTCTCGGTATCGGGATTCTCGTCGTTGAGGCCAAGGACCGCGTCCAGCATCGTCATCAGATACCATGCGTAAAGCGGCATGAGGGCGAACCACCAGCCTCCCAGCCTCGCGGCCAGAAGGGCAAGGGGGACCATTCCCAGCGAAAGCCAGAAAGGCAGCGCGTCAACGAGGCGGGCGCGGAAGGCGTTTTGCATGGCTCAACTATTTCTTGTGTCTGAACGGCTGGCCAAAACGACATCTTGTCGCGGGCGGGCGGTCGAGGGCTGGGCAAGCGCCCAGGCCTTGCGCATCAGGCCCGGCAGCGCCGTGGGGCTGAAGTCGCGAAGCGGCACAAGCCTGCCCCGATTGGCCGGCGCGGTCAACTCGGCCGTCATCACGGTCAGGTCAAGCGCGAAATGGGTGAACACATGGCGGACGAGGCCCAGTTCGCGCCACTCCCCCACCGCGGGCGGCGGCAGGGCCGAGCCGTCCCAACCGGTCGAGGGAAAGGCCAGCGTGCCGCCGAGAAGGCCGCGCTCGGGCCGCGTCTCGACCAGCACCGCATCCCCCTCGAAGCCGATCCAGACCATGCCGCGGCGCAGGGGCTTTGCCTTTTTCGGGGCCTTGCGCGGCAGCTCCGCCGCGATCCCTTGCCGCCGCGCCTCGCAGGGATCGGAAACCGGGCAGATGCCGCAGGCCGGGCTGCGCGGCGTGCAGATCGTTGCGCCAAGGTCCATCATCGCCTGCGCATGGTCGCCCGGCCGCGCTTGCGGGGTCAGTGATGCAGCAAGCTCATGGATCTGCGGCTTCGAGGCGGGGAGCGGTGTCTCGATCGCGAACAGGCGCGAGATCACGCGCTCGACATTGCCGTCCACCACCGTCTCGGGCAGGTCGAAGGCGATGGCGCTGATCGCGGCCGAGGTATAGGGGCCGATCCCCGGCAATTCGCCCAGCCCCGCCCGCGTCCGGGGGAACGCGCCTAGCGCCGCCACGGCGCGCGCGCAGGCCAGCAGGTTCCGGGCGCGTGCGTAATAGCCAAGCCCGGCCCATTCGGCCATGACCGCCGCATCCTCGGCCGCGGCCAGATCCTCGACCCGCGGCCAGAGGCTGGTGAAGCGTTCGAAATAGGACTTCACCGCCGCCACCGTTGTCTGTTGCAGCATGACCTCGGACAGCCAGACGCGATAGGGATCGGCGCGGCCTTGCCCCGGCGGCACGCGCCACGGCAGGTCGCGGGCATGGCGATCATACCAGCCCAGCAGCTCCGCCGATATTCCCATTAAGTCACGCAATTTTCAGATTCTCCGCTCTGGCGTCCGGGCACGGGTCGGTCCAGACTGCGTCAGGATAAAACATATGGTCTCGTCATGGCCCAGAAGAAACCCGACTTTACGCCGCGCCGCCGGATGCGCGGGTTCGAGGCAGCGTCCCAGCTGGTCGCGCATCGGGTGCGTGCCGTGGGCGAGACGCGCGGCTTTGCCGTCGCGCGCCTGCTGACCAACTGGGCCGAGGTGGTCGGCCCCGAGATCGCCGCCCATGCCCGCCCTGTCAAGATCAGCCACGGCAAGGGCTTCGGCGCGACGCTGACCCTGCTGGTGCCGGGCGCCCGCGCGCCGCTGATCGCGATGCAGCTTGAGCAGATCCGCGAGCGCGTCAATGCCTGCTACGGTTTCAACGCCGTGGCGCGGATCACGCTGACCCAGACCGCACCCACCGGTTTCGCCGACGCCTCGGGCTTTGCCGAGGAGCAGGCGGCCTTCGCGCGTCCCGGCCAACCCGCCACCAAGCCCGATCCGGCGCAGGCCGCCCGCGCGGACGAGGTGGCGCAGGGTTTCGAAGATCCCCAGCTTTCGGCCGCGATGCGGCAGATGGCTTTGAACATCATGTCCCGCAGGGACGCCAACGACCGAAAGGCCAACCCATGAACCCCATTCGCCGCTCTCTGATCGCCGCCGCGACGGCTGCGCTGACCATTGCCGCAGTCCAGCCGGTTCTGGCGCAGGAGGCGCAGACCGCCCCGGCCGAGCAGGCGCCGGAGGGCAAGATCCTTGAGGATATCGCGCTGGGTCAGGCCGATGCGCCGGTCACGGTGATCGAATATGCCAGCTTCACCTGCAGCCATTGCAAGGCTTTCCACGACGAGAACTGGCCGAAGCTGAAGGCCGAATATGTCGAGACCGGCAAGGTCAAGTTCATCCAGCGCGATGTCTATTTCGATGCGGTCGGCCTCTGGGCCGGGATCCTCGCGCGTTGCGGGGGGGATGCGAAATACTATGCCGTCTCGGACCTGATCTTCGACGACCAGCAGACCTGGCTGAACGCCAAGTCCGGCGACGAGATCGCCGCGAACCTGCGCAAGGTCGGGGCCAAGGCCGGCCTGACGGACGAGCAGATGGATGCCTGCTGGGCCGACAAGCAGAAGGTCGCCGATCTGGTCGCCACCTTCCAGAAGAACGCCACCGCCGACAAGATCGAGGGCACACCGACCTTCATCATCAATGGCGAGACGGTCCAGAACCAGCCCTGGGAGGACATGAAGAAGATCCTCGACGCCAAGGTGGCGGAAACGCAGGGATGACGCCACTCGCCGGCCTGAAGGTCGTCGAGCTTGCACGCATTCTGGCCGGTCCATGGGCCGGCCAGATCCTTGCCGATCTGGGCGCGACCGTCACCAAGGTCGAGGCGCCGGAGGGCGACGACACCCGCCGCTGGGGACCGCCCTTCATCCAGCATGAAGGCGAGAGCGCGGCCGCCTATTTCCACGCCACGAACCGTGGCAAACGCTCGACCATCGCCGATTTCCGCACGCCCGAGGGGCAGGCGAAGGTGCGCGAACTGATCGCCGATGCCGATGTGGTGATCGAGAACTTCAAGGTCGGCGGGCTTGCCAAATACGGCCTCGACTATGCCTCGCTTTCGGCGCTGAACCCGCGGCTGGTCTATTGCAGCGTGACGGGTTTCGGCCAGGACGGGCCTTATTCGCACCGCGCGGGCTATGACTACATCATCCAGGGCATGTCCGGGTTGATGAGCGTGACGGGCGAGCCTTCGGCCCAGCCGCAGAAGGTCGGCGTCGCCGTCGTGGACATCCTGACCGGGATCTATTCGGTCGTGGGCATCCTTGCCGCGCTGCACCAGCGTCGCAGCACCGGGCGCGGCCAGCATGTCGATATGGCGCTTTTCGACGTCGCGACGGCGGTGATGGCCAATCAGGCGATGAACTACCTCGCGACCGGCGCGGCGCCGCAGCGATTGGGCAATGCGCATCCGAATCTTGTTCCCTATGCGGTCTTCGATTGCGCGGATGGCTGGATCATCATCGCGACCGGCAATGACGCGCAATATCGCAGGCTCTGCACCGTGCTTGGCCTGCCGGCGCTGGCCGATGCGCCCGCCTATGCGACCAATGCCGACCGCATCGCCAACCGCGAGGCGCTGACGGGGGCGCTTTCCTCAGTGACGGTGACGTGGCGGCGCGACGCGCTGCTGGCGGCGCTCGAGGCTGAGGGCGTGCCTGCCGGGCCGATCAACGACATGGCCGATGTCTTCGCCGATCCGCAGATCGTGGCGCGCGGCCTTCGGATCGAACCCGAAGGCGTGCCGGGGGTGCGGCTGCCGATCCGCTTCTCGGAGGCGGAGCTGTCCCTTGACCGCGCCTCGCCCCGGCTGGGCGAGGCGGATCAAAGTCCGAGCGCCTGAAGCCTTTCGTTGAGGGGGCGCAGGTCCGCGACCTCCAGCCGGACCGGCAGGGTCAGCACCTTCGGCCGGAAGCTGCGGGGCAGGCGGGCCGCGTCCTTCTCGGTCGTGACGAGCTGGGCGCCGATCAGGCGCGCTTCGGCCTCCAGCCGGGTCAGCAGCGCGGGCGTGAAGGGCTGGTGATCCTCAAGCGGTTCCGCGCGCAGGATCCGCGCGCCCACGCCCCGGAGCGTGTCGAAGAATTTCTCGGGATGGCCGATCCCGGCAAAGGCGAGGACCGGAAGGTCCTGCCAGTCCATGCCCGTCCGCAGGGGCGCGAGCCGGCCTTGCAGATGCGGCAGCGCCAGCCGGCCGGCCCATTCCGCCGCAAAGGCGGCCTGCGCCCCGGCCTCGCCGATCGAGAGCAGCAGGTCGGCGCGCGAAAGCCCGCGGTCGACCGGCTCGCGCAGCGGGCCGGCGGGCAGGCAGAGGCCATTGCCGAACCCCTTCGTGGCATCGACCACCACCAGCGACAGATCATGCGCAAGCGACGGGTCCTGAAACCCGTCATCGAGCAGGATCGCCCCCGCGCCCGCAGCGACCGCCGCGCGTGCCCCGGCAACCCGGTCGTCCGAAACCCAGACCGGGGCGAAGGCGGCCATCAACAACGGCTCGTCCCCGACCTCCTCGGCGCGGTGGCGCGCTTCCTCGACCCTGAGCGGCCCCTTTTCGCTGCCGCCATACCCTCGCGAGACGACATGGACCGCGACGCCCCGCGCTTGCAGGTGCTGGGCCAGCATGATCGTGCTCGGGGTCTTTCCGGTGCCGCCCGCATTGATATTCCCGACGCAGATCACCGGGACGCCGACACGCGCACGCGCCCCATGCGCAAGCCTCCGGGCGGTGCCAGCGGCATAAAGCGCGCCGAAGGGCGACAGCAGGCGTGCCGCCAGACCCGGAGGCCGGAACCAGAAATCCGGCGCGCGGCGGTGGCCCTTGGTGCTCATCCCTCGGTCTCCATGGCTTCGATCACGGCATCGGTGATGTGGCGCAGGACGGCCGCCCCGCCCGTGCTGACCGACCAGGCATTGCCGGCCAGCATCGCGGCCTGATCGGGCGCGGTCAGGTCGGCCACGGCGCGGCTAAGGGTCTCGGCATCGGTGACGAGGCGCGCGGCAGCCGCGCCGTCAAGCTGCACCCATTCCGCCGCATGGGGGCCGGGCACCGGACCGTGGATGATGGCCGAGCCGAGCGCCGCAGGCTCGAACGGATGGCGCGGCGGCAAGCCGGGGCCGGGGAACAGCGTCCCGCCCATGAAAGAGACCGGCGCCAGCCGATACCACAGGCCCATCTCATAGGGATCCTCGGCAATCAGGACATGGTCGTCGACGCTTGGATCCTCGTCATCGGATCGCAGGACGGTCGCAAGGCCAAGCGCCTCGGCCTCGGCGCGGATCTCGGGGACGGTGCTTTCGGGGACGCCGCCAAGGATCAGCAGCGCGCGGTGATTGTGATGCAGCGCCGCCTGATGCGCGACAAGCATCGCCTTGGCCTCGGGCAGGGTGGGCGAGGCGGCAAGCCAGACATGACGCCCGCGCAGGATCTGGGCCAGCGCCGAACGCTCGGCCTCGTTCGCGGCAAGGGGCGGGCGGGTCTCGGTCACCGGACCCACCAGCTCGATCCGGGCGGGATCGCCGCCAAGCTGCCGGGCTGCGGCGGCGGCGGTCAGGTCGGGGGCGAGGATGCGCGAGATGCGGCGCATCAATCCGCGATTGACCGCGCTGCGCCATGTCCCGCTGCGCTCATAGGTGACAAGCCGCCCTTCCGCCATCAGGACCGGCAAGCCGGCCTCGGCCATTCCGGTGATCAGGGCCGCGGGCAGTTGATCGCCCAGCAGCAGCAGAGCCGCGGGTCTGAGATGTTCGATCACCTCGGACACCGTGGCCGGGTCGCGCGGCAGGCGCAGATGGACGCAGCGCAGGTCCGGAGGCAGGCTGTCCGCCGCCGTGCTGGCGCCGGTCAGCGCGAAACGCAGCCTCGGCCGGCGCGCAAGCATGGTCTGGACCAGCGAAGCCAGCGCCGAGGGATCGTCGCTGCCTTCCGTGACATGGATCATCAACAGCGGCCCGTCGCCCGGAGGCGGCGCAACCGCGCCCCCCTCGCCCCGCAGCGCCGAGCGGCGGCGCAGGTGCAGCCAGAGCGCCAGGTTCGCCGTCGTCTGTCCTGCGATTGGCATCTGCCGGGCGCCGGGTCAGCAGGGATCAGTCGCCGAGTTCGGCGGTCGCGCTCACCTCGCGCTCTTCGTCGCGCAGGCGGTGCAGATGGGCGATGAAATAGCGGGTATGGGCGCTGTCCACGGTCCGCTGCGCTTCGGCCTTCCAGGCGGCGAAGGCGGAGGCGTAGTCCGGGAAGATGCCGACGATGTGGATCTGGCCGGTGTCGCGGAATTCGGTCCGGGTGGGGTCTACAAGCTCGCCACCGAAGACGAGGTGAAGGCGCTGAGCCATCATATTCTCCTGCTGTCGCAATTCGCCGCGAACCTATCCGAGTGGCAGGCCGGAACCAAGGGCATTCCAGCCATGCGACGCTGCGGGAGGCGGGCCCGCGGGGTCATGGTGCGGGCGGCGGGACTCGAACCCGCACAGGCTTGCGCCCCAGGGAGTTTAAGTCCCATGCGTCTACCATTCCGCCACGCCCGCGCCAAATTGTCGCTAGCGGGCCGGGCGGGGCTTGGCAAGATCAGAAGCTGCGCGTCGGGCGGTCGAAGACCTTGCGGCCCATCAGCGATCCGACAAGATCCACCATCAGCCGCGCCGTGCGGCCGCGATCGTCGAGGAAGGGGTTCAGCTCGACCAGGTCGAGCGAGCTGACCAGCCCGGATTCGTGCAGAAGCTCGCAGACCAGATGCGCCTCGCGGAAGGTCGCGCCGCCCGGAACCGTAGTGCCCACGGCGGGCGCGATCGAGGGGTCGAGGAAATCGACATCGAGGCTGACATGCAGGAAGCCCCCGGCCTCGCGCACGCGGTCGAGAAAGGCGCGGAGCGGCGCGGCGATGCCATGCTCGTCCAACACCCGCATGTCGTTCACGGTGATCTCGGTTTCGTTCAGCGAGGCATGCTCGGCCGGATCGACCGAGCGGATGCCGAACATGCAGATATTCCGCGCCGGCACCGGGGCGGGGAAGGGCGGGAAGGGCTCGAACCCCTCGCGCCCCGCCGCATAGGCCATCGGGGTGCCGTGCAGATTGCCCGAGGTCGTGGTCCGCACGCTGTGAAAATCGCTATGCGCATCCAGCCAGATCACGAAAAGCGGACGGCCGGCGGCCTCGGCATGGGCCGCGACGCCTGCGACCGTGCCAAGGGACAGCGAATGGTCGCCGCCCATGAAGATCGGCATGCCGTCGGTCATGGCGGCGGTCGAGGCGGCGGCAAGCGCCTCGGTCCAGGCGATCACCTCGGGCAGGTGATGGACGGCAGGATTGTCGCAACGCTGGTCGCGACCGGCGGCCGGGACGACGTCGCCGCGATCCTCGACGCTGTGGCCAAGCTCGGCCAGGGTCCGGGCCAGACCGGCGACGCGATAGGCGGCGGGGCCCATCAGGCAGCCGGCGCGGCGCTGGCCTTCGTCAACGGGTGCGCCGATCAGGATGCAATGGGTCACGTCGGTCCTCCTGCTGGGTTGCTTTGGCCCAACGCGCGGGATTCAGCTACGGATCCCCTTGAAGCGTTCCTGCCATTCGTCGCGGTCCTCGTCGCTGATCTTGGCGAAAAGCACGTCGGGGGTCGAGAAGGCGTGGCCGGCGGGCAAAGCCGACAGCGCCTCGGGCAGATCGCCCGGCCAATCGGCGTTTTCCGTCTGCATCGCCGCCAGCATCGCGGCCGAGGCGAAGGGGATGAACGGCGACGAAAGCACCGCATAGAGGCGGATCAGGTTCAGGCCCAGACGGACCTGCATCGCGGCCTTTTCCGGGTCGGTCTTGAAGGTCGACCATGGCGCGGCGGATTGCAGGTATTCATTGCCCAGCACCCAGATCGCGCGCAGTTCGGAGGCGGATTTGCGGACCTCCATATGGTCCATGAAGCCCTCATAGGCGCGGACGCGGGCGGTCAGCGCCTCAATCAGCGCGTCTTCCTCGGGGCCATAGCTGCCGCCCTCGGGGATCACCTCGCCGAACTTGCTGCGGCAGAACTTGGTGATGCGGCTGACGAAGTTGCCCAGCACGTCGGCCAGATCCTTGTTCACCGATTGCTGGAAATTGTCCCAGATGAACTCGCTGTCGCCGCTTTCGGGGGCGTGCGAAAGCAGCCACCAGCGCCAGTAATCGGCGGGCAGGATCGACAGCGCCTGATCCATGAACACGCCGCGCCCTTGGCTGGTCGAGAACTGACCGCCGTCATAGGTCAGGTAGTTGAAGGACTTGATGTAATCCACGAGCTTCCATGGCTCGCCCGAGCCGATGATCGTCGCGGGGAAGCTCAGCGTGTGGAAGGGGACGTTATCCTTGCCCATGAACTGGGTATAGGTCACGTCCTCGGCCCCTTCGTCCAGACGCCACCAGCGGCGCCATTCGCTGTCGGGCAGGCCTTTCTTGTCGGTGCCCTCGGCGGTGCCGGCGATATATTCGATGGGGGCGTCGAACCAGACGTAGAAGACCTTGCCCTCCATCCCCGGCCAGGGCTTGTCGCCCTTCTTGACCGGAATCCCCCAGTCGAGGTCGCGGGTGATGCCGCGGTCCTGCAAGCCGTCGCCGTCGTTCAGCCATTTCTTCGCGATCGAGGTGGTCAGGATCGGCCAGTCGGTCTTGCTGTCGATCCATTCCGCGATCTGGCCCCGCAGCGAACGCTGGCGCAGGTAGAGGTGCTTGGTCGCCCGCACCTCCAGATTGGTCGAGCCCGAGATCGCCGAGCGCGGGTTGATCAGGTCGGTCGGGTCAAGCTGCTTGGTGCAGTTCTCGCACTGGTCGCCGCGGGCCTTGTCATAGCCGCAATTCGGGCAGGTGCCCTCGATATAGCGGTCGGGCAGGAAGCGGCCGTCGTCGATCGAATAGACCTGCCGCTCCTCGACCTCCGAGATGAAGCCGTTTTCGTCCAGTTTCCCGGCGAAATGCTGGGTCAGGACGTGGTTGCGCTCGCTGGAGGAGCGGCCGAAATGGTCGAAGCTGAGGCCGAAGTTCCGCGCGATCTCGGCCTGAACCTCGTGCATCTCGGCGCAATAGACGGCGACCGGCTTTCCGGCCTTCTTCGCCGCCAGTTCGGCCGGGGTGCCGTGCTCGTCGGTGGCGCAGATGAACATCACCTCATGCCCGCGGTTGCGCAGGTAGCGGGCATAAAGGTCCGCCGGAAGCTGCGAGCCGACCAGATTGCCGAGGTGCTTGATCCCGTTGATATAGGGGATCGCCGAGGTGATGAGATGCCGGGCCATGGATGCGTCCTTTCGATCGGCGCCATGTCTAGCCGCGAAGCGCCGCCTTGGAAAGTCCTGCGGATATTGCCCGCCCCGCGCCGGCCTGCGCCCGGCGCGAAAAAAGGGCCGGCGCCTTGGCGCCAGCCCGAACGGCCCGGTTGGGTCAGGGATCAGAGGTCGAAGACGAAATCGCCGATATCAAGTTGGCTCCGCTGGAAATCGGCCAGCCGCACGCTGGTATTCGCATCGAGGTTGATGACCAGGTCCGAGCCGCTTTGCACCGCGGAATTGATGGCCGCGCGGACCTGCGCCGTCGAGAAATCGTCGAAATGCAGCCGGTCGACGCCGTTCTGGAAGTCGAGAACCACGTCGCGCCCGTCGCCACGCTCGAAATCGAAGAAATCGACATTGCCGCCCCCGGCCAGACGGTCGTTTTGCCTGCCGCCCTCCAGCGTGTCGCGACCGACGCCGCCCAACAGGAAGTCGGCACCCGCGCCACCGTCGAGGTCGTCATTGCCAGCCGAGCCTTGCAGAGTGTCGTTACCGGCATCGCCGTCCAACTCGTCATGGCCACCATCGCCGAACAGGGCGTCATTGCCGGCCCCGCCCTCCAGATCGTCATTGCCGGTTCCGCCATAGAGTTTGTCCGCGCCCACGCCGCCCTCGATCTCATCTGCGCCGTCACCGCCATGGAGCCAGTCAATGCCGTCGCCACCCAGCAGCGTGTCATTGCCAATGCCGCCATAGAGGAAGTCATTCCCGGTTCCGCCGAACAGGCGATCATTACCGGCGTGACCGCTTAGCGTGTCGTTGCCGGCGCCGCCGTCCAGCAGATCGAAGCCCGACAGGCCACGGATCTGATCATGGCCGCCATAGCCAAGAATGGTGTCGGCCAGGTTCGTGCCGTTGAGGACGTTGTTTCCAGCGTTTCCGGTGATGCGTGCCATGATTGAATTCCTGCATAGGGTTTCATCGATCTGGCCGACCCCGAATCGGGCCGCCAGAGACATGAAAGCTTCCTAGAGCAATCGTCCTGACAGCTTGCTGACACAGCCTGTCAGGATGTGGTCAGCTTGGGGTGAGCTGTTCGTAAAGCGATGCGGGATGGTCAGGGTTCCACGCCGCCGGCGCCTGTTAGGCCGCGCGCATTGCCAAAGCGCGCCCAAGCGTCCGTTCTACATGTGCGCTCAGCGGCAGTTGTCCCGAGATCACATCCGCAAGCGGGAACCAGCCCGCATCGAGCGCGTCATCGGCCGCGACCGGATCGCCCGAGACATAGTCGCACAGCACCGCGGCCAGCAGGAAATGAAAACGCAGGGCGCCATCGGCCCCGCGTTCGATCAGGTCGATATTGTCGAGATAGGCGCGCGGGGTCGCGACGACGCCTGTTTCCTCGGCCAGTTCGCGGACCGCTGCGTCAAGCGCCGTCTCGCCCGGCTCGACATGGCCGCCGGGGAAGCCCCAAAGTCCGGCATCCGGCGGATTGCGGCGCTGGACCAGCAGAACCCGGCTGCCGTCCAGCGTGACGGCTAGTGCCGCAAGCCGGGGGAAATGCGGCAAGATCAGCGCCGCCGGTCGCGACGCGAGCTCATCGGCTGGAAGGCGACGCCGACATGGGCCTCGCAATAGGGCTTGCCCGGAACCGAGGGCAGGCCGCAGAACCAGAACTTGTCGGTCGCGGGGTCGCCGATCGGCCATTTGCAGGTGCGCTCGGTCAGCTCCATCAGCGTGAGCTTGCGGGCGCGCTTCTCGACCTCGCGCACCGAGGCCAGCGCCTCGGGGCTGATCTCGTTGGCCGAGGGCTGCGGGGGCAGGGGCTGCCCCGCCGGCACGATCGGGCGGCGGTTGAAGTTCACCGCCTGCGGAGCCGTCACGGCCTCGGGCTGCGGGGTGGCCGCCGGTTTGGAGGCGGGCGCCGGCTCGGGTGCCGGTTTCGGCTCGGGGGCGGCTGCGGCGGGCTGCGGCGCGGGCTTCGCCTCGGGCGTGGCGGAGGCCGGAACATCGCTCCCGTCCTCGGCCCGGTTCGACAGGCCAAGCCGATGCACCTTGCCAATCACCGCGTTCCGGGTCACGCCGCCCAGCTCTTTCGCGATCTGGCTGGCCGACTGGCCTTCGGCCCACATGCGTTTCAGCGTCTCGACGCGCTCATCGGTCCAGGACATGGTATGCCTTTCCTGCGCCGGGAAATCCCATCCGACGCTCTCTCGTGCTAGTGGCTTCAATTCCGCGAACCCCGGTCTTAAACCGGGGATAGCCAGATTTACCCGTCCGATCCCGTAAATTCAAGGAGCGCCGATGCAACCGAACCCCACCAGCCCCGGATTCCGCCAGATGGGGGTGCGTCGCTTTGGCCGCGTGAACTGGCTTGGCCTCTATACTCTGGCCCGGCGCGAGATCATGCGTTTCATGAATGTCTGGCAGCAAACGGTGTTTGCGCCGCTGATGACGGCGGGGCTTTTCGTCATCGTCTTCGCCCTCGCGCTGGGGCGCGACCGGGGCGAGGTCATGGGCCTGCCTTACCTTGCGTTCCTTGGTCCGGGCATCCTGATGATGACGGTGATCCAGAACGCTTTCGCCAATACCTCCTCCAGCATCATCTCGGCCAAGATGCAGGGCAATATCGTCGATACGCTGATGCCGCCGCTTTCGGCGGGCGAGATCCTGACCGGCTATCTGGCGGGTGCGCTGGTCAGGGCGCTGATCGTCGCCACCGCCATCGGGATCGGGATGACGCTGCTGTTGAGGCACGGGATCGCGCATCCGCTCTGGGCGCTGACCTTCGTGATCCTCGGCGCGCTGCTGATGGGCGGGCTTGGGCTTCTGGGCGGGATCGTCGCGCAGAAATTCGACCAGATGGCGGCGATCTCCAATTTCATCGTGACGCCGCTCTCGTTCCTCTCGGGCACGTTCTATTCGGTCCAGTCCTTGCCCCAGCCCTTCCGGGCGCTGGCGCATTGGAACCCGATCTTCTACCTGATCGACGGGGCGCGCTACGGCTTTGCCGGCGTCTCGGACGCGCCGCCGCTGCGCGGGCTGGTCGTCTGCCTGCTGGTGGTCGCGCTTGTCCTTTTCACCGCCTGGCGCTGGCTGCGCACGGGCTACCGGATGAAGGCGTGAAAGCCGTTGCGCGGTCGGAATTTCCGCGCTATTCGGGCGGCATGATCGTTCGGACCGCATATCTCGCCCGTCCCCGACGTTGATCCTTCAACGTCCGATCCCGCCTGCCTTTTTCCATTACTTCATGCGCCGCCGTGCCAGCGGCCACCGTCTGTAAAGGGACAATCCCATGATTCCGCACGTCCTGCCGACCTATAACCGTGCCGACCTCGCCTTTGAACGTGGCGAGGGAAGCTGGGCCATCACGACGGATGGGACCCGATATCTGGATCTGGGCGCGGGGATCGCGGTCAATGCGCTGGGTCATGCAAACCCCGATCTGGTCGCGGCGCTGACCGAGCAGGCGGGCCGGATCTGGCATGTCTCGAACCTCTATCACATCCCCGAACAGGAGCGGCTGGCCGACCTGCTGGTCGAGCATACCTTTGCCGACACCGCCTTCCTGACCAATTCCGGCACCGAGGCCGCCGAACTGGCGATCAAGATGGTGCGCAAATACTGGGCCGAGCAGGGCGACGCGGACCGGATCGAGATCCTGACCTTCGATGGCGCGTTCCACGGCCGCTCGACCGGCGCCATCGCGGCGGCGGGGTCCGAGAAGATGGTCAAGGGCTTCGGCCCGCTGATGCCCGGTTTCCGCCAATTGCCATGGGGCGACATGGAGGCGCTGAAGGCCGCGATCAGCGACCGCACCGCCGCCGTGATGATCGAGCCGATCCAGGGCGAGGGCGGGATCCGCACCCTTGCCGACGGCGACCTGCGCCTGATCCGCGAGCTTTGCGACCTGACCGGCGCGCTGCTGGTGCTGGACGAGGTGCAATGCGGCATGGGCCGGACCGGGCGGCTGTTCGCGCATGAATATGCCGGGATCACCCCCGACATCATGATGGTCGCGAAGGGCATCGGCGGCGGCTTCCCGCTGGGCGCGGTCCTCGCGACGGAAGACGCCGCGGCGGGCATGATCGCCGGCACCCATGGCTCGACCTATGGCGGCAATCCGCTGGCCTGCGCGGTCGGCGCCAAGGTGATGGAGATCATCGCCGCGCCGGAGTTTCTGGCCGAGGTCAACCGCAAGGCCGGGCTGTTGCGCCAGAAGCTCGAGGCGCTGGTCGCCGCCCATCCGACGGTCTTCGACAGCGTGCGCGGGCAGGGGCTGATGCTGGGGCTGAAATGCCGCGTTTCCCCCGCCGATCTGGTCAAGGCCGGCTATGCCGAGCATATCCTGACCGTGCCCGCCGCCGACAATACGCTGCGCCTGCTGCCGGCGCTGAACATCAGCGACGAGGACCTCGCCGAGGCCGTGGCGCGTCTGGACCGGGCCGCCGGGCGGCTGGATGGCTAGGTTCGGCTTCCGGCCGGTGGTGCATGCCGATCTGCCTTTGCTGGCGGATTGGCTTGCCGCGCCCGAAGTCTCGCGCTGGTGGCGCGGGGCCGAGGCGGAACTGGCCGGGATCGCCGAGGATCTGGATGAACCCGTGATGCGGCAATGGCTGGTGCTGGAAGGGGATCGGCCCATCGCCTATGCGCAGGTCTATCCCGCCCATCACTGGAACGCGCCGCATTTCCACGACCTGCCGGGGGACGCGCTGGCCATCGACTGCTTCTCGGGGCCCGGCGGCTTTGGCCGTGGCGGGCTGTGGCTGGCGGCGCTGGCCGAGATCCTGCTGGCCGAGGCCCCGGTGCTGGTCATCGACCCGGAGCCCGGAAATCACCGCGCGATCCGTGCCTATGAAAAGGCCGGTTTTTCGGGCGCGGAACTGCGCACGACCGAGGATGGCGGCAGGGCGCGGATCATGACGCGCCTCCGATGAGGTTTTGTCTTTCTCCACCCGCGTGAAATGGGCCACGGGCCTTGACCTCCTGCCGGCAAAGCGGCTTCCTTGCCGGATCAATCCGAAAGACAGCGTGAAATGAACAGTTTTCTCGATATCCACACCACCGACAAGGCAGAGCTGCGCGGCATGATCGACAATGCACGCCGCATGAAGGATGCGCGCAGCGGCAAGCCACGAGGGGCGCCGGATGCCGAGCAGCCGCTGAAGGACCGCATGGTGGCGCTGATCTTCGAGAAACCTTCGACCCGGACGCGGGTCAGTTTCGATCTGGGTGTGCGCCAGATGGGCGGGCAGACCATGGTGCTTTCCGGCAAGGAGATGCAGCTTGGCCATGGCGAGACCATTGCCGACACCGCCCGCGTGCTGTCGCGCTATGTCGACCTGATCATGATCCGCACCTTCGAGGAGGCGACGCTGCAGGAGATGGCGGAATATGCCAGCGTTCCCGTGATCAATGGCCTGACGAACCGCACGCATCCCTGTCAGGTGATGGCCGATGTGATGACCTTCGAGGAGCATCGCGGCCCCATCGCCGGCAAGAAGGTGGTCTGGTCGGGCGACGGCAACAATGTCTGCGCCTCGATGATCCATGCCGCCGGGCAGTTCGGCTATGACTTCACCTTTACCGGCCCGCCGACGCTGGACCCCGAGCGCGAGGCGATGGACTTCGCCCGCGCACAGGGCGTCAGGGCGGTGATCGAGCGCGACCCCGCGAAGGCGGTCGAAGGCGCGGACCTGGTCGTGACGGATACCTGGGTCTCGATGCACGACCCGCAATCCGCGCGCGAGCGGCGGCACAACCAGCTTCGCGCCTATCAGGTCAATGACGCGCTGATGGCCCATGCCCGGCCCGACGCGCTCTTCATGCATTGCCTGCCGGCCCATCGCGACGACGAGGTGACGAGCGCGGTGATGGATGGCCCGAACTCGGTCATCTTCGACGAGGCCGAGAACCGGCTGCACGCGCAGAAGGCGGTGATGCGCTGGTGCCTCGGCGTCTGAGACACCCCGGATCTGGTTGGGGCGCCGCGATTGCGGCGCCTTTTCAATTCTCGCGGAAGGCGCGGATGAAATAGTCGCTGAGCGGCTTCACCAGATAGGCGAAGGGGCTGCGCTTTCCGGTCTGGATATAGACCTCGACCGGCATCCCCGGAACGAGGTCGAGGCCCTTCAGCTTGGCGATCTGCTCGGGCGGGATGGTGACTTCGGCCCGGTAATATTGCACATGCGTCGCCTGATCGACCAGCGTGTCGGGCGAGACGCGGCTCAGCACGCCGTCGATCTCGGGCGTGGTGCGGGACGAGAAGGCCGAGAAGCGCAGCACCACTTCCTGCCCGGCATGAACCTCGTCCACATTGATGGTCGCCACGCGCGCCGCGACGACAAGCGGACGGTCCTGCGGGATGATGTAGAGGATCGGATCGGCGGCGCGGATGACCGAGCGTGGCGTCGTCACCTGCAACTCCTGCACGACACCCGAAACCGGGGCCCGGATCTCCAGCCGCGAGATCTGTTCGACCAGCGAGCGCCGGCGCTCGGCAAGCTCAAGCTCGCGGTAGCCCAGATCGCGCAGCTCGGTCTCCGCCTGTTCGCGATAGGCCGCCGATTTCTCGAGCTGGGACAGGTCGATTTCGGAACGCTGCGTCTCGGCACGGGCGCGATTTGCGGTCGTCTCGCCCAGAAGCCCGTCGAGGCGCGCCGCCTCGCGTTCCAGCGCCAGCACGCGGGGCGCCTGCGCCAGCCCCTTGTCGAGAAGGGCGCGCTGGTCGCGCAATTCCTGCGAGATGAAGTTCCGCTGAAGATGCAATGCCGCGTCCTGCGCGTCGATGCCGTTGATCTGTGACTGCACCTGCTCGGACTGCTTGGCAAGCTGCCCGAGCGAGCGGCCGAGCGTGTCGAGCCGGGCGCGGAACAGGCTCTCCTGCCCCTGCATCAGGTTCTCCAGATCCGCGCGGCCCGACGAGGCCTTGAGCAGCTCCTCCGGGAATTCGATCGTCTTCCGGTCGGAACGCTCGGCCTCCAGCCGTCCGCGACGGGCAAGGATCTCGAAATACTGGCTCTCGACGATATTGAGTTCGGTGCCAAGCAGCGCGCCGTCCAGCCGGATCAGGGGTTGGCCCGCCTCGACCGTCTGGCCGTCATTGATCAGGATCTCCTCGACCACGCCGCCATCGGGATGCTGGACGATCTGGCGGCGCTGCTCGACCTCGACCTGGCCCGAGGCGACCACGGCGCCCGCGATGCGCGCGGTCAGCGCCCAGACCCCGAAGCCGCCGAACAGGACCAGAAGCGCGCAAAGCCCAAGGATCACCGGCCCATGCGCCGACCATTGCGGACGGGGCGGCGGGGTTGCGGGCAAAAGGACCGGCTGCGCGGTGGGGCGCTCGCCCGGCGGGCGGGTCTGGTTCATGTCACACCTCCGCCGAGGCCCTGGGCCTTGGTGATCTGTTCGGCATTCCGGACGAGCGAGCGCAGCACCTCGTCGCGCGGCCCGAAGGCGCGGCGCAGGCCCTGATCCATCATCAGCAGCAATTCGCATTCGGTGATCGCGGCGGGGCGATGGGCCATGATGATGACCGCGCCGCCACGCGCCTTGATGTTGCGGATCGCAAGGTTCAGCGCCGTCGAGCCGTCGTTGTCGAGGTTCGAGTTCGGCTCGTCCAGGACGAAGATCACCGGGTCGGCATAAAGCGCGCGGGCCAGCCCGATGCGCTGGATCTGCCCGCCCGAGAGGCGCCCGCCGCTCTGCGTGACCGGCGTGTCATAGCCCTGCGGCAGGTCGAGGATCATGCGATGCGCGGCGGCGGCGGTCGCCGCGGCGACGATCTGGGCCGGGTCGGGCTGCGGCGAGAGGCGGGCGATGTTCTCGGCGATGGTGCCGTCGAACAGCGTCACCTGCTGGGGCAGATAGCCGATCAGGCTGCCCAACACATCCGGGTCGTATTGGTCGAGCGTCGCGCCGTCGAGCCGGATCGAGCCGCCGGCGACCGGCCATGCCCCGATCAGCGCGCGGCCGAGGGTGGATTTCCCCGCCCCCGAGGGGCCGATGACCCCAAGCGCCTGTCCGGGGGCAAGGTCGAAGCTGACCCCGCGCAGCGTCGGCGCGTTCTGGCCGGGCGGCACCACGGTCAGGTTGCGCACCTCAAGCCGGGCGGTCGGGCGGGGCAGGGGCGTGTGCTTCACCGGTGGCGGGCGGCGCGTCAGCAACCCGGCGAGCCGGTCCCAGCCGTCAAGCGCCCGCTGGACCAGCGACCAGCCGCCCACGACCTGCTCGATCGGGGACAGCGCGCGGCCCATCAGGATCGACGAGGCGATCATCGCGCCCGGCGTGATCTCCTGCTTGAGGACGAGATAGGCGCCCGCCGCCAGCAAGGCGCTTTGCAGGAACAGCCGGAAGGTGCGCGAAAAGACCGAGAAGGCGCTGGCGCGGTCCTGGCCAAGGATCATCGCCTCGGTCGCCTGATCCCGCGCGGCCTGCCAGCGGCGGAAGGTCGCCCCCCGCATCCCGAGGGAGCCGATCAGCTCCCCCTCCTCGCGGTAGAGGTCTGACATCCGCTCGGCCCCCTGTGCGGCGATGGTGGTCCTTTGCAGGGGTTCGCGGCTGAGCCACTGGTTCAGCAGCGTCGAGACGACGAGGATCAGCAGTCCCGCCGTCGCGACCGCGCCCAGCAACCAATGGAAGAGGAAGACCGCGGCGAGGAAGAACGGCGCCCATGGCAGGTCGAACAGCGCCATCAGCACCGGCGAGCCGATCAGGCGCTGCACCGCCTCGAGGTCGCGCATCCCGCCCTTTGCCACGGCGTCCGAGCCCGAGGCGCTGCCATCCTGCAGCGAGGCGGTGAACACCCGCCCCTCGACCTGTTCCTGAAAGCGGGCGGCGACGCGGGCCATGATCCGGCTGCGGGCAAGGTCGAGGACGCCCATCAGCGCGAAAAGCAGCACGACCAGCAGGAACAGCGCCGTCAGCGTCTCGACCGAGCGGCTGGCGAGGACGCGGTCATAGACCTGCAGCATGAACAGCGGACCGGTCAGCATCAGCAGGTTCACGGCGAAGGAGAACAGCCCGACAAAGGCATAAAGACGCCAGCCCGCGGCGCGCGCCTCGCGAAGCTCGCGGCGACCGTTCTCTCGTGACGGCGGCAAGGCCATGCCGGTTCCTTTCCAATCGGGTGCGCCGGACTTGCCGGAGCCTGTTCTAACGCATATCCCGAATTCGGGGGCTCTTGCAGGGCTATATCAACGGAAGGTTAGCAGAATATTGAAGCGCATGATCATCCTGCCTTTCGCAATCGTGGCCGGGCTTGCCGCCTGCAGCGCGCCGACCGGCCCCGAGGGCATCAATGACCCCTATGAGTCGATGAACCGCAGGGTCCATGAGTTCAACCGGAATCTGGATGCGAAGGTGGTGAAACCCGCGACTTCGGGTCTTTCGTCGGGGTCGAAGGACGGCAAGCGCGGTCCTGCAAGCTATGCGCTGGAGGGCGTGGGCAATTTCGGCTCGAACCTCGCGCAGCCGGGCAAGGCGGTCAATCATCTGCTGCAGGGGCGGCCGGAACCGGCGGTCAAGACGACGTTCCGCTTCCTCGTGAACTCGACCTTGGGCCTTGCCGGTTTCCTCGATCCCGCGACGGCCGATTTCGCTTTGCCCGAGCAGGACACGGATTTCGGCGCGACGCTGGCCGCTTGGGGCGTGCCCGAGGGGGCCTATCTGGAACTGCCGGTCCTTGGCCCCTCGACCACGCGGGACACCACCGGACGGGTGGTCGATCTGGTGATCGACCCGATGCATCTGGTGCTGGACCTTGACGAATGGCTGATCGGCCTTGGCGCCCGTGTGGTCGCAAAGGCCGGTGAGCGGGCGCGTTTCGGCGATACGGTCGATTCCGTCCTGCATGAAAGTGCCGACAGCTATGCGCAGACCCGGTTGATCTGGTTGCAGCATCGCCGTCACGAACTGGGCGAGGAAGGAGAGGAAATTGACCCTTATGCCGAATGAGACCCGCCGCGGATTCCTGTGGATGATCGGTGCCGGGCTGGCGCTGGCGGCAACGCCCGCCCGCGCGCTGGACACCGCGCAAGCCAGCGCCCTTGTCCAGAAGTCGCTGGACGAGGTCTATGCCGTCATCAATTCCAGCCAGCCCCCGGCGCAGATGTACAAGGCCTTCGAGGCGATCTTCGCCCGCTATGCGGATGTGGACATCATCGCCCGCTCGGCGCTGGGACCGGCGGCGCGTCAGGCCAGCGCGGCCGAGTTCGCGGCCTACAAGACGGCCTTCCAGGGCTATATCGGGCGCAAATACGGCAAGCGTTTCCGCGAATTCGTCGGCTCGAAGATCGAGGTGACGGGCGCGCGTCCGGTCAAGTCCTTCTTCGCCGTCACCTCGGTCGCCTATCTCAAGGGCCGCAGCCCGATGGAGGTCGAATGGCATGTCTCGGACAAATCCGGGCAGAGCAAATACTTCAACATCATCATCGAGGGGGTGAACATGCTCGCCTCGGAACGGGCCGAGATTTCGGCGATGCTGGCGCGGCGCAAGGGCGACATGGCGGGCCTGACGCAGGATCTGCAACAGGCGGGCTGAGCCGGAAGGCCGCGCGCAAGAAAAAGGCCGGTCCAGTGGACCGGCCTTTTTATCATTCCTGGAAGACGCCCGTGATGCCTCGCAAGGCCTGTGTCAGCGGATCGTCGGGTGTCAGTTCGGGATCCGCGCCCATTCCTTCGGTCGAGGAAGTCTCGGCCGGGAAGCTGGGCGGCGCGCCATTGCCGCCGACGCCGGGATCGGGCAGGACGCGCCCGCCCGAGGGGGCCGGCTGCGTGGCTGCACCGCCCTGCGGGGCCGGTGCGGACTGGCCAAGCGCCTGCGAGAGCGCGGCGGCCAGCGGATCGGCCGCGCCGTCCTCGCCCGTGCCGCTGACGACCTGCGGTACCGCGCTGCTTGCGTCGAAGACGAAATTCCCCAGCGGTTCGACCGGCAGACCCTCGTGGATCTCGCTCATCACCGCCTGCCAGATCTCGGCCGGGAGGCCGCCGCCCGTGACGCCCTTCAGCGGCTTGTTGTCGTCATTGCCCAGCCAGACGCCGGTGACATATTGCCCGGTGAAGCCGATGAACCACGCGTCGCGATAGCTGGAGGTGGTGCCGGTCTTGCCCGCGACGGGGCGGTTGCCGAGCTTGGCGCGCCCGCCTGAGCCGTGCTTGATGACCTGCTCCATCATGCCGATCAGCTCGCCCGCCGCCTTTTGCGAGATGACGCGCTGGCCCATGCCGCCCGACTGGCCGACCAACGGCTGGTCGTCACCCTTGATGCGCAGCTCGACCAGGCCATAGGGCCGCACGGCGGTCCCGCCATTGCGGATCCCGGCATAGGCGCCGGTCATGTTGAGCAGGGTCGATTCCGACACGCCAAGCCCCAGCGACGGACCCGAGGCGAGGTCATGGGCAAAGCCGAAATCCTGCGCCACGCGGCGAACGGCGTCGCGGCCCGCGATCTCCTGCAGGCGGATGGTCGCGGTGTTCAGCGATTGCGCCAGCGCGTTGGTCAGCGTGACCTCGCCGGCATAGCGGCGGGTGTAGTTCTGCGGCGACCACGGGCCGGAGCCGCGCACGTTGATCGTCAGCGGCGCGTCGAGGATCAGGTCGTTCGGGCCATAGCCCTGATCCAGCGCCGCCGCATAGACGAAGGGCTTGAAGCTGGACCCGGTCTGGCGCATCGCCTGCGTCGCGCGGTTGAAGGTGCCGCTGACCGTGTTGTCGAGGCCGCCGATCATGGCGCGGACCGCGCCGTCGGGCGACATCACCACCACCGCGGCCTGCGCGGTCGAGCCTTTCGCGACCTTCTCGTCAAAGATCCGCTTCAGCGCGCGTTCCGCCGCGCGCTGAATACGCTCGTCGAAGGTCGTGGTGATCGTCACATCCTCGGTCGTCTCGCTGGTCAGGAAGCCGGGGCCGGATTCCATGACCCAATCCGCGAAATACCCGCCTGCGCGTGCCGCCGCCGCCTTGGAGAGCACCGCCGGATGCGCCTTCGCCTCGGTGAGCTGCTGGTCGTCGAGATAACCCTGATCATGCATCAGCCCGAGGATCACCGTGGCGCGATCCTGCGCGCGCTGGAGGTTCGAGGTCGGGGCGAAATAGCTGGGCGCCTTCAGCAGTCCCGCGAGCATCGCCGCCTCCGAAGGGGTGACCTCGGCCGCCGACTTGTCGAAATAGCGCTGCGACGCGGCTTCGAAACCGCGCGCCCCCGCGCCCAGATACGAGCGGTTCATGTAGATGTTCAGGATGTCCTGCTTGGAGTATTTGATCTCCATCGCGAGGGCATAGGGCACTTCCTTGACCTTCCGCCAGATCGAGGACTTGCGGCACTCGGCCTCGTATTCGCCCTCGGACTTCCAGCGCGTCGGGTCGAAGCTCTCGCCAAGGCACAGAAGCTTCGCGACCTGCTGGGTGATGGTCGAGCCGCCATTGCCCTCCAGCGGGCCGCGGCCCTCGGCGAGGTTGATCTTGATGGCGCTGGCGATACCCTGCGGATCGACGCCGAGATGGCGGTAGAAGCGCTTGTCCTCGGTCGCGACGACGGCGTCCTTCAGCGCAGGGGCGATCTTGTCGGCGCTGACCATGCCGAAAGTTTCACCACGCCAGGCAAAGACCCGCCCCTCGGTGTCGAGCATCGTGACCGATCCGCGCGCACGGCCGTCAAACAATGCCGAGGCTTCGGGCAGAGTCGTGTAGAAGTAGAACGTGGCGGCGGCGACTATCGCAAAGACTGTCGCGGTCAGCCGCCAGACCGATCCCCAGAGCACGCGCCAGATCAGGGCGATGACTCCGGTGATTCCACGGGACAGGACATTGCCGCGCCGACGCCGGGGCGGACGCCCGCCGCGACCGGATTTCCGGGCGGTTTTCTGAGGTTTCTTGGGTGCTTGGTCGAAATTGCGCTTGTCAGCAACAATCCGGCCATTGCCGGTCGGTTTCTTCATGCCTGTAATTTCCTGCCCGGCCCGTGCTGTGGCCATTTGGGCGGCAAGATACAGGAAGCGGAACAGTTTGAGAACCGAGATGACCTATCAGTGAACTGCCCAGTCTGTTCGCAATATACAAATCAGATGATTAAATTTTGCGCTTGTCGCGACGGAGCCAAGGGATTGGCTGCACATCTCTTGTGCTGAGCGGAAAGCCGCGCGTTTTCTGGCCCCGACACGGAACTGCTCGGACGCAGAGAGAAGGTGCAGCAAAGATGAAAACAAGACCCGCGATCAAATCCCTGATCCCGGCGCTTGCCCTCCCGCTCATCGGGTTGGCAGCACCGGCCATGGCGCAGGAGGCGACCGAAACCGTAGAGGCGGTTGTCGAAACCGTCGCCCCCATCGTCGACAAGGGCGACGCCACTTGGATGATGGTTTCCGCCATTCTGGTGATGATGATGTCCATTCCGGGCCTCGCGCTGTTCTACGGGGGGCTTGTCAGGGCCAAGAACATGCTCTCGGTGCTGATGCAGGTCTTTACCGTCTTCTGCGTCGTCGCACTGCTCTGGGTCTGCTTCGGCTATTCGCTGGCCTTCACCGGCGCAGGCTCGGCCGAGGATGCGACCGCGCTGACCCCCTTCATCGGCGGTCTCTCGAAAGCTTTCCTCGCGGGGGTCAATCCCGGCTCGCTGGCCGAGACCTTCACGCAGAACGTCTTCGTCCCCGAATATATCTTCGTCACCTTCCAGCTTGCCTTCGCCTGCATCGCCTCGGCGCTGATCGTCGGCGCCACGGTCGAGCGCATGAAGTTCTCGGCGATCCTGTTCTTCGTGGTGATCTGGTTCTTCTTCTCCTACCTGCCGATGGCCCACATGGTCTGGTGGTGGGGCGGTCCCAGCGCCTATGACGCGCCCGGCGGCTTCCTGTTCGGGCATGGCGACCTCGACTTCGCGGGCGGCACCGTCATCCATATCAACGCAGGTATCGCGGGCCTCGTCGCCGCGATCATGGTCGGGCCGCGCCTCGGCTACGGCAAGGAGCTGATGGCCCCGCACAACCTGCCCTTCACCTTCATCGGCGGCTGCCTGCTGTGGATCGGCTGGTTCGGTTTCAACGCCGGCTCGAACATGGAAGCCACCGGCACCGCCGCGCTGGCCCTGCTGAACACGGTCGTCGCCACCGCCGCCGCCGCCCTTGCATGGGCCTTCGGTGAGTGGCTGTTCCGCGGCCATCCCTCGCTGCTGGGCGGTGTCTCGGGTGCGATCGCGGGTCTTGTCGGCATCACCCCGGCCGCGGGCTTCGTCGGCCCGATGGGCGCCATTGTCATCGGTCTGGTCGCGGGCTTCGTCTGCATGTGGTTCGTCGTCAGCCTGAAATCGAAGCTGGGCATCGACGAAAGCCTCGACGTTTTCGGCATTCACGGCATCGGCGGCATCATCGGCGCCATCCTGACCGGGGTCTTCGCCGCGCCGTCGCTGGGGGGCACGGGTGTGTTCGACTACTCGACCGGCGCCGTGGCCGAAGGCTACAGCATCGCGGGTCAGGTGATGACCCAGACGCTGGGCGTCGTGGTCGCGGTGGTCTGGTCGGGGATCGTGTCCTTCGTCGCGCTGCTGATCGTCAAGGCCGTGATCGGCCTGCGCGTCCCGGCAAATGACGAGCGCCAGGGCCTCGACATCATCACCCATGGCGAGAACGCCTATAACAGCTGAGGCCAAGGGCCCGGCAAAAGGAAAAGCCCGGCAATGCCGGGCTTTTTTCATGCGTTCCGCCCCGTAGGGTCAGGAGAGGCGGGCGACCACATAATCGGCGAGGTCCGAGAGGATCGGCCGCAGATGATGGCCCGGAACGTGGTCCAGCGCCGTCTTGGCACGCTCGGCCCATGCCATCGCATCGGCGCGCGCGGCGTCGAGCGCGCCCCGGCGCTTCAGGGTGGTCAGCGCGGTTTCGAGATCGCCGTCCTCCTGCTGGCCAAGGGCGAAGGTGCGGTGCCAGAAGGCGCGCTCCTCCTCGTCGGCGGCGGCGATGGCCTTGATCACCGGCAGGGTCAGCTTGCGCTCGCGGAAGTCGTCGCCGACATTCTTGCCGATCGTCGTGCTGCTGCTGCCATAGTCCAGAAGGTCATCGACGATCTGGAAGGCGATCCCCAGCGCGTCGCCGTAATCGAACATGGCGCGCTGGACGGCCTCGTCTCCGGTCGCAAGCACCGCGCCCGCTTCGGTCGCCGCCGAGAAAAGCGCCGCCGTCTTGCCGCGCACGATCTGGAGGTAAGTGTCTTCGGTCGTGGTGATATCCTGCGCGGCCGTCAGTTGCAGCACCTCGCCCTCGGCGATGGTGGCGCTGGCATTGGCGAGGATACGCATGACCTGCATGTTCTCGGTATCGGCCATCAACTGGAAGCTGCGGGCAAATAGATAGTCGCCGACCAGCACACTCGACTTGTTGTCCCAGAGCAGGTTTGCCGTCGGCCGGCCGCGCCGCTGCTCGCTTTCGTCGACTACGTCGTCATGGAGCAGCGTGGCCGTGTGGATGAATTCGACCGCCGCGGCCAGCAGCACATGCGCCTCGCCCTGATAACCGCAGAGCCGCGCCGCGGCCAGCACCAGCATCGGCCTGAGACGCTTGCCGCCCGCCTCGACGAGATGGGCTGTCACCTCGGGAATGCGCGGGGCATGCCGGCTCGCCATCCGGTCGCGGATCAGCGCGTTGACTGCCGCCATGTCGCCGGCCAGTTCGGTAGAAAGCCGGTCAAGCGGCTTGGAGACGTTTTCGTTCATGCCCATCTGCCAATTCCCTTTCGCTTGCAAGCCATTGCCACGCCATGGACAGTTGCGCAACTGCCGCTTACCTTCCGTCGCCATGAAGGAAGTCCTGCGCACCACGAATCCGCTCCTCATCACCCGGGCCACCGACCTGCTCGAGTCGGAGGGAATTGCTGCATTCCCGCTGGACCAGCACATGAGCGTGCTGGAAGGGTCGCTGGGCATCCTGCCCCGGCGGCTGATGGTGGCCGACCGCGATCATTTCATGGCGCGCGCGGTCCTGCGCGACAACGAGATAGATGACGGACGCTGAGGCGCTCAGCACCGACGGCTTCCTTGGCGGGCGGCTGCGCATTGCGCAGCCTGTCGCGGGTTATCGCGCCGGGGCGGACGCGGTCATGCTGGCGGCCGCCTGTCCCGCGAAACCGGGCGACCGCGTGCTGGAGCTTGGCTGCGGGGCAGGGGTCGCGATGCTCTGTCTGGGGTTCCGGGTGCCGGGTCTGGTGCTGACCGGGCTGGAGCGGCAGCCCTTCTATGCCGGTCTCGCCCGGCGCAATGCGTCCGAGAACGGGATCGAGGCCGAGATCGTCGAGGGCGACCTTGCCCGGATGCCCGCCGCGCTGCGCGGGCAGAGTTTCGACCATGTGATCGCCAATCCGCCCTTTTTTGCGGCAGGCACCATCGCGCCCGATTCCGGCCGTGGCGCCGCGCGGCACGAGGAGACGCCGTTGGCCGACTGGATCGGGGCAGGTCTGCGGCGGCTTCGCCCCGGAGGCAGCCTTGCCCTGATCCATCGCGCCGAGCGAATCTCCGAAATCCTCGCGGCACTTGGGACGCGCGCGGGCGCGATCACAATCCTGCCAGTCAGCGCCAGAAGCGGGCGCGAGGCGGGCCGCGTGATCGTCTTGGCCCGCAAGGGGGGACGTGCGCCCACCCGCCTGCTTTTCCCCTTCATCATGCACGCAAAACTGTCACATTCCTTCGACGCGGAGGACCTGACGGAGGTCGCCCGCGCCGTCCTGAGCGGAGGCGAGCCACTCAACCTCTGGAAGCCCTGATTGACGGTGACATTGCGACGATTCTGTGTTGCAATCATGTCCGTTCGATCAATCCAAGGAGGACGAAATGTCGGTTGAATCCCATGTTCAGGAGCTTCGCCGCAAACATCAGTCACTTTCCGATCAGATCGAGGCGGCCCGCCGCTGCCCCGGCATGGACGATCTTTCCATCTCGCAGATGAAAAAGGAAAAGCTGCGCCTCAAGGAGGAAATCTCGCGCCTGTCGCACTGATCGGCCGGTTTGGCATCGACACGGAATTTTTGACAAGTTCAACGAGAAACGGCCCGCGAAACCTCGCGGGCCGTTGCCGTTTCCGGGCCTCTGGTCAGACGAAGAACTGCCCGCCATTGGCCGAAAGGGTGGAGCCGGTGATGAAGCCCGCATCCTCGGAGGCGAGGAAGACCACGCAGCGCGCGATTTCCTCGGGCTCGCCCAGCCGTCCGACCGGGATCTGCGGGATGATCCGCTCGTTCAACACCTTTTCGTCGATGGCGCGCACCATCTCGGTCCCGATATAGCCGGGGCAGATCGCGTTCACGGTGATGCCGGCGCGTGCGCCTTCCTGCGCCAGGGCCTTGGTGAAGCCGAGATCGCCCGCCTTGGCCGCCGAATAGTTCGCCTGCCCGGCCTGACCCTTCTGCCCGTTGATCGAGCTGATGTTGATGATGCGGCCATATTTCCGGTCGCGCATCCCCGACCACAGCGGATGGGTCATGTTGAAGAGGCCGCTGAGGTTCGTGTCGATGACTTCCTTCCACTGCTGGGGCGTCATGCGGTGGAACATGGCGTCGCGAGTGATGCCGGCATTGTTGACCAGCACGGAAACCGGGCCAAGCTCCGCCTCGACCGCGCGGATACCGGCCTCGCAGGCCTCGTAATCGGCGACCGACCATTTGAAGGACTTGATGCCGGTCTCCTCGGTGAAGGCGCGTGCGGCGTCGTCATTGCCGGCATAGTTCGCCGCGACCTGATAGCCGGCCTCTTTCAGCGCCTGCGATATGGCTGCGCCAATACCTCGGGTTCCCCCTGTCACCAAAGCGGTTTTCGTCATGATACCTCCCGGGTCAAAATGAAAAGGCCGTATAATTGTGTTATCGACAGGAAGTGGTTCGCGCAAGATAGTTGCGCGAACCCGTTTCAGAGAACGATGCTCAGGGGCGTTCGAGGCACATGGCGACGCCCATGCCGCCGCCGATGCAGAGCGTGGCCAGACCCTTCTTCGCGTCGCGGCGCTTCATCTCGAAGAGCAGGGTGTTCAGGATGCGCGCGCCCGAGGCCCCGATCGGGTGGCCGATGGCGATCGCGCCGCCGTTCACGTTGACGATGGCGGGATCCCAGCCCATGTCCTTGTTGACGGCGCAGGCCTGTGCGGCAAAGGCCTCGTTCGCTTCGACCAGATCGAGGTCGCCGACCGACCAGCCGGCCTTTTCCAGCGCCTTGCGGCTGGCCGGGATCGGGCCGGTGCCCATGATGGCGGGATCGACACCGGCCGTGGCATAGGAGGCGATTCGCGCAAGCGGGGTCAGGCCGCGCCGCGCCGCTTCCTCCTCGGACATGACCAGCACGGCGGCCGCGCCGTCATTCAGCCCCGAGGCATTGCCCGCAGTCACGCTGCCATCCTTGGTGAAGGCCGGGCGCAGCTTCTCCATCGCGTCGAGCGTGGCGCCCTGACGGATATATTCATCCGCATCGACGACGAGGTCGCCCTTGCGGGTCTTCAGCGTCACCGGCGTGATCTCGTCGGCGAAGCGGCCGTCCTTCTGCGCCGCCTCGGCCTTGTTCTGCGAGGCGACGGCGAATTCATCCTGCACCATGCGCGAGATCTGCCATTTCGCCGCGACGTTCTCCGCCGTCTGGCCCATGTGATAGTCGTGGAAAGCGTCCCAGAGGCCGTCGCGGATCATCGTGTCCAGCATCTTCATGTCGCCCATCTTCTGACCGGCGCGGATGTAGGAGGCATGGGGCGAAAGCGACATCGATTCCTGCCCGCCCGCGATGACGACCTGCGCGTCGCCCAGGCTGACCTGCTGCGCGGCCAGCGCGACCGCGCGCAGCCCCGAGCCGCAGACCTGATTGAGCAGCCATGCCGCCGATTCCTGCGGCAGACCGGCCTTGATATGGGCCTGACGGGCGGGGTTCTGGCCCTGCGCGGCGGTCAGGACCTGACCGAGGATCGTCTCGGAAACCTCCGCCGGGTCAATGCCCGCGCGTTCGACCACGGCCTTCAGGACGATCGCGCCAAGGTCATGGGCGGGGGTATTGGCGAAGGATCCGAGAAAGCTTCCCACCGGGGTGCGGGCGGCGGATACGATTACGGCTCTGGTCATGGCAGGTTCCTTCCTGAGAACTGCGGAAACGGCTTCAGGCGAAGCTTGCCGTTTCATGCCGCAAGGTCAAGCGGGGCAGGCCAGCGCGACAGGTCGGAAGGCGCGCCGGATCAGGATCGCTTGGCGGCGGAATTGGGCGAACGCCACGGCGGCACGATGGTCGGCGCCCCGAAGTAATAGCCTTGCAGGCAGTCGATGCCCATTTCGATCAGGAAGGCGGCGTCCTCGGCCGTCTCGACCTGCTCGGCCACGGTGAACATGTCGAAGTGATGCGCGATCGACTGCAGGGCGCGCGCCAGCACCTGATTGTCGCGCTGGCAGGCGATCTCGCGCACGAACTGGCCGTCGATCTTGATCATGTCGAAGCAGAAGTCGCGCAGATAGCGGAACGAGGTATAGCCCGCGCCGAAGTCATCCAGCGCAAAGCTGACGCCATGGGCCTGCAATTCCTGCATGAAGGGGCCGATCACCTCGGGCAGGCCCATGGCCGAACTCTCGGTGACTTCCAGGATCAGGCGCTCGGCGATGCTGACATCGCGCGCGATCCCCTCGCGCAGGGTCCTGAGCCATGGCGCATAGCCGATCGAGCGGGCCGACATGTTGATCGAGAGCCTGAGCGCGGCATCCTTCCCCAGCGCCTCCAGCCCCAGCCCCAGCGAGATGCAGTCGATCTGCCGCCCCAGCTCCGTCGTCTCGGCAAGCTCCATGAAGTCGCGGAGCGGCACGATGCGCCCGGTCTCGTCGATGATGCGCACGAGCCCCTCGTAGAAGGCGACCTGCCCGGCCCGGTCTGCGCGGACGATCGGCTGATAGGCCAGCACCGCATCGCCACGGGCGACCGCACGCCGCACCGTCGCCATTGTCATGCGGGATTGCTGATCGACCGCGAAGTCCAGCGGAGAGCCGAATTCCGGCCCGGATTCAATGTGATCTGTCATAACCAAGCTCCTGCCTTCGGGTCGGAGACTGGCGGTCATCTCCTAAGATCGGGTAAAGTCGGGGGGCTTTCTGGACTCGAGGTTAACGAAGCATGACCGATCCCATACGCTGCGGCTGGTGCGGCACCGATCCGCTTTACGTCGCCTATCACGACGAGGAATGGGGCGTGCCCGAGCGTGATTCGCGCGCGCTCTGGGAAAAGCTGGTGCTGGACGGCTTTCAGGCCGGGCTGAGTTGGATCACCATCCTGAGGAAACGCGACAGCTTTCGCGACTGCTTCGAGGGCTTCGACCCCGAGCGCGTCGCCCGCTGGGGCGAGCCCGAGATCGCGCGGGCGCTGACCAATCCCGGCATCATCCGCCACCGGGGCAAGATCGAGGCCACCGTGACCGGCGCGCGGGCCTATCTTGAGGTCGAGGGCAGGGAGGGGTTCTCGCCCTTCATCTGGTCATTCGTCGGCGGCGCGCCGATCCAGAACGCGCCGGCGCGTCTTTCCGATGTTCCCGCCCGCAGCCCGGAATCCGAGGCCATGGCGAAGGAGCTGAAGAAGCAGGGCTTCAAGTTCTGCGGCCCGGTCATCACCTATGCCTTCATGCAGGCCTGCGGGCTGGTGAACGACCATCTGGCCGATTGCCACTGCCATGCCCGCGTCAGGGCGCTGTCGCCTGCCGGATAAGCGCCTTCGACGCCTCGGAGGCCCAGTCGGCGCCGCCGATCAGGCGCGCGATCTCGTTGCCCTCGCGGTCGATCAGGACGGTGACGGGCATCCCCATGACGCCCATCTCGCGCGCCAGCGCCTGACGCGAATCCAGAAGGACGGGCAGGTTCTCGACCTTGGCCTCGGTCAGGAACTTTTTGATCGCGGGGGGCGGGTTGTGACCCGCGGCGATCGCCACGACCTGAAAATCGTCGCCGCCCATCTCGACCTGAAGCGCGTCGAGGGAGGGCATCTCCTCGCGGCAGGGGGCGCACCATGTCGCCCAGAAGTTCAGGAGCACGACCTTGCCACGATAGTCCTTCAGCGAATGGGTGCCGCCGTCGGGATCGGTGAAGGCGGTTTCCGGCACCGGGGCCGGTTCGGTCTGCTGAAGTTTCGCAAGGCCCCCGTCATGCGCGGCCTGCCAGTCGATTTCTCCGGCGAAGGCCGGGTTTGCACCAATCATCAGTGCCGTATAAAGAACCAGCGAACGCAGCATTCCACCCCCTGAAGGACCAGCCATGACCGAGCAGCCCGCCAGCACCGCCAACCAGATGTGGGGTGGACGTTTTGCCGCCGGGCCGGACGCGATCATGGAGGCGATCAACGCCTCGATCGGATTCGACCAGCGGCTCTATGCCCAGGACATCCGGGGCAGCCGCGCCCATGCGGCGATGCTTGCCGCACAAGGCATCATCAGCAGTAGCGATGCCGAGGCGATCGGGGAAGGGCTTCTCACGGTCTTGTCAGAGATCGAGAAGGGCGATTTCCCGTTTTCGACCGCGCTGGAAGACATTCACATGAATGTGGAATCGCGGCTGAAGGAGATCATCGGCGAGCCTGCGGGGCGGCTCCACACCGCGCGGTCGCGCAATGATCAGGTGGCAACCGATTTCCGGCTGTGGGTGCGCGACCAGTGCGACGCGACGATCGAGGGGCTGGACGCGCTGATCCGCGCCGCGCTGGGCCAGGCCGAGAAGGGGGCGGACTGGGTCATGCCGGGCTTTACCCACCTCCAGACCGCGCAGCCGGTGACATGGGGCCATCACATGATGGCCTATGTCGAGATGTTCGGCCGCGACCTTTCCCGTTTCCGCGATGCCCGTAAGCGCATGAACGAATCCCCGTTGGGCGCCGCCGCGCTGGCCGGGACCGGCTTCCCGATCGACCGCCACGCGACCGCCGCCGCGCTGGGCTTTGACCGGCCGATGGCGAACAGCCTCGACGCGGTCAGCGACCGCGACTTCGCGCTGGAATACCTGTCCTCGGCCGCGATCTGCGCCGTCCACCTGTCGCGGCTGGCGGAGGAGCTGGTGATCTGGTCCTCGGCCCAGTTCCGCTTCGTCACCATGTCGGACCGCTTCTCGACCGGTTCCTCGATCATGCCGCAGAAGAAGAACCCGGACGCCGCCGAGCTGATCCGCGCCAAGATCGGGCGGATTCTGGGCGCTGCCGTCGCGCTTTTCGTGGTGATGAAGGGCCTGCCCTTGGCCTATTCCAAGGACATGCAGGAGGACAAGGAACAGGTCTTCGACGCGAGCGACAACCTGATGCTGGCGCTGGCCGCGATGACGGGGATGCTCTCGGACCTGAGCGCGAACAAGGACCGGCTGGAGGCTGCGGCGGGCTCGGGCTTCTCGACCGCGACCGACCTTGCCGACTGGCTGGTGCGGGAAGCCGGGCTGCCCTTCCGCGACGCGCATCACGCGACCGGGGCGCTGGTCGCCATGGCCGAGAAATCGGGCGTCGACCTGCCGGAACTGACGCTTGCGCAGATGCAATCGGTCAACCCGGCGATCACCGATGACGTGTTCAACGTCCTTGGTGTCCATAACTCGGTCGCCTCGCGCACCAGCTATGGCGGCACCGCGCCCGCGCAGGTCCGCGCCCAGATCGCGCGCTGGAAAACCCTTCTGTCGGAGAAACAGGCATGAGCCACACGCTGCTGATCGCGATTTTCGCGCTGATGCTTGCCAGCCTTGCGGCCTGCGGGGTCGATGGCCCGCCAACGCGGCCCGACCCCGACCCGACGCCCGCACCCGGCGTGCATGTCAGCGGCGAGGCGCGGTTCGGTGTCGTCTCCCGGCTCTGACCTCGCCTCGGACCTGACGCCCCTGCGGCTTTTGTGGCTGGGGCTGGCGGTTCTGGGCGCGGGAGTGGCGTTCTGGCAGGGCGAGACCCTGTGGCAGGGCGCGCGCCGGACCGAGATCGTGGCGCAGGTCGCCCTCGGCCTCTGGTGCCTCGTCGAGACCATGGTGCGCCGCAACTGGGCCGCCTTCCTGACCTTCCCGGCGCTGGCGCTGGGGATCGGCTGCGCGCTGCCGCTTTACCTTTTCATCCGCTCTCGCAGGATCACCTGATGGATCATTTCAACTATGTGGACGGCGTGCTTCATGCCGAGGACGTGCCCCTGTCCCGCATCGCGGCCGAGGTCGGAACCCCGGTCTATGTCTATTCGACCGCGACGCTGACCCGCCATTTCAAGCTGTTCCAGCAGGCGCTGGAATGGACCGATCACCTCGTCTGCTTCGCGGTCAAGTCGAACTCGAACCTCGCCGTGCTGAAGGTTCTGGGCGATCTGGGGGCGGGGATGGATATCGTCTCGGCCGGGGAATATGCGCGGGCCAAGGCGGCGGGCGTGCCGGGCGAGCGGATCGTCTTTTCCGGCGTCGGCAAGACCGAGGCCGAGATGCGCATGGTGCTGGAGGGCGGCATCCGCCAATTCAACGTCGAATCCGAGCCCGAGATGGAATTGCTGTCGAAGGTCGCGAGCGCGATGGGGCTGCGCGCGCCGATTGCCGTCCGCGTGAACCCGGACGTGGACGCCAAGACCCATGAGAAGATCGCGACCGGCAAGTCCGAGAACAAGTTCGGCATCCCGATCGCCCGCGCGCGCGAGGTCTATGCCCGCGCGGCCGCCCTGCCGGGGATCGAGGTCGTGGGCATCGACATGCATATCGGCAGCCAGCTGACCGATCTGGAACCCTATCGCCAGGCCTATGCCAAGATGGCCGAGCTGACCCGCGCGCTGCGGGCGGATGGGCATGACATCCGCCGCCTCGACATGGGCGGCGGCCTCGGCATTCCCTATCGCCGCGACAACAACGCGCCGCCCTTGCCGATCGAGTACGGGCAGGTGATTCGCGACGCCGTGGGCGACCTCGGCTGCGAGATCGAGATCGAGCCGGGGCGCAACATCTCAGGCAATGCCGGAATCCTCCTTTCCTCGGTGATCTATCTCAAGGAGGGTGAGGGGCGCGATTTCCTGATCCTCGACGCGGCGATGAACGACCTGATCCGCCCGGCGATGTATTCCGCGCATCACGACATCGTCCCGGTGATTGAGCAGGCACCGGGAACCGCTGTCGCACCCTATGACGTGGTCGGCCCGGTCTGCGAGACCGGCGACACCTTCGAGAAGGCGGTGGAACTGCCCGAACTTGCTGCAGGCGATCTGGTCGCCCTGCGCTCGGCCGGGGCATATGGCGCGGTGATGGCCTCGGAATACAATTCCCGCCCCCTCGTTCCCGAGGTTCTGGTCAACGGGGATCAATTCGCCGTCATTCGGGCGCGACCGACGCTTGAGGAAATGCTGGGACGCGATACCATCCCGGAATGGGCCTGATCGCTTCGACACGCCGTCGCCTCGCCCCGGCAGAGGTCAGCCGGCCCCCCGCAACTTCGGGGGGCGGCAGCGCATGAGGCGTCCCGACCTCCCCAGCGTGCGACGCGCGGTCGGCCTGACCCGCGCCGGCATGTGGTGGGAGGCCGTGGCCGGGGCGTTCTGGCCGTTGGGCGTGGTGTTGGCGCTTTCGCTGGCCGCGCTGGCCTTTGGCGGAGCCGAGCTTCTGTCGTCCCGCGCGCTGCTCTGGATCGGCCTCGCGGCGCTGCTGGCAACGGCGGTCGCGGCGCTCTGGGGCATCCGCCGCTTTCGGCGGCCAAGCATTGAGCAGGCGCGGGCACGGGTCGACCGGACCTTGCCAAGCCGCCCGCTGACCGCGCTGCGCGATGATGTAGCCATCGGCCGCGACGACGCCGGGACCGAGGCGTTGTGGCAGGCGCATCTGGCGCGGATGGAGCGCGAGGCCGCATCGGCCCGCGCCGTCATTCCCGATGCGCGGCTGCGCTGGCGCGACCCGGTCGGGCTGCGGCTGGTCGGCCTCGTGGCGCTGGCCATGACGCTGGTTTTTGCGCCTTCCGGCCAGCTGGGGCTGGGGATCGCGGCGTTGGGGGCGACGTTCAGGCCCGCGCCCGATGCCCGCCCCGATCAGGGCGCAGGCCCCGGATGGGAGGGGTGGGCGCAGCCGCCCGCCTATACCCGCCGCCCGACCATCTATCTTAACGCGCTGCCCGAGGGGCAGGAGCTGGAGCTTCCGCAGGGATCGAAGATCAGCTTCCGCATCTATGGCGAGGGGGCGGCGCTGTTTCAGACCATCGGCCGCGACCTGCCCGAGAGCGAGGCCGCCGCGCCCGAGTTCAGCGCCGACCATGACGGGCTGATCGAGATTGCGGGCCGGCAGTTCCCGGTCATCGTGATCCCCGACGCGCCGCCTTCGGTCGAGCGGGTGGTAGCGCCCGATCGCCGCGCCGACGGGCGTTTCATCCAGCCCTTCGCGGCGGCCGATGACAATGGCGTCACCGGCGGCAAGGCGCGGATCGCGCTGGACATGGGGGCGATCGACCGGCGCTTCGGCCTTACCATCCCGCCCGAGCCGCGCGAGGCGCTGGAGATCGAATTGCCCTTGCCCGCGACCGGCAGCCGCAAGGCCTTGCGCGGGCAACTCACCACCGACCTCTCGCGCCACCCATGGGCCAATCTGCCCGTGACTGTCTCGCTGGAGGTGACGGACGGGATCGACCAGAAGGGCAGCTCGCCACCCGTGGCGATGATCCTGCCGGGGCGGCGCTTCTTCGATCCGCTCGCGGCGGCGCTGATCGAGATCCGGCGCGATCTCCTCTGGTCGCGCGAGAACGGGCCGCGCAGCGCGCAGATCCTGCGCACCGTAAGCTGGCAACCCGAGGGTTTCATGGACCCCGACCTCGCGCAGGGGCTGCGGGGTGCCATCGGCACGCTGGAGGGCGGCCCGCTGACCGACGAGGCGCGCAACAAGCTGGCGCAGGTCCTGTGGGACGCGGCTGTCGCGCTTGAGGATGGCGGCCTTGCCGATGCGCTGGAGCGGATGCAGCAGGCGCAGGAGCGGCTCTCCGAGGCGATCCGCAACGGCGCCAGCCCCGACGAGATCCAGCGCCTGATGGACGAATTGCGTGAGGCCACCGACGCCTATACCGACATGCTGGCGCAGCAGGGCGCGGACCCGTCCGAGCGGTTCGACCGCTCGCCCCAGCAGGGCCAGCGGATCACCGGCGACCAGATCCAGCAGATGATGGACGAGATCCAGCGCCTGATGAACGAGGGCCGCATGGCCGAGGCGCAGGAATTGCTGGAGCAGTTCAACCGCATGATGCAGAACATGCGCGTCACGCAGGGTCAGGGCGGCGAGGGTGGCCGCCAGCGCCCGATGGACCAGTTGGCCGAGACGCTGCGCGAGCAGCAGGACCTTGCCGATGAGGCCATGCGCGAGATGCAGGACCAATACGGCCAGTGGCAGCAGCCCGGCGGGCAGGAGGGCCAGCAGGGCGAGCAGCAGGGCCAGCAGGGCGAAGGGCAGCAGGATGGCGGCAGCCTCGCCGACCGCCAGCGGTCCCTGCGCGAGGATCTGGGCCGCCAGCGTGGCCTGCTGCCGGGTCGCGGCACGGCCGAGGGGGATCAGGCGCGCCGCAACCTCGACGATGCCGGGCAGGCGATGGAGGAGGCCGAGCGGGCGCTTCGCGACGGCGATCAGGCCGGCGCGATGGAGCGTCAGGCCCAGGCCATCCAGGACATGCGCGAAGGCATGCGCGCCTTGGGCGACATGATGGCCCGGAACCAGCAGGACGGCCAGCAGGGAGAGCCGCGGCCCGGCGGGCAGCAGGGTGGTCCCGAAGGCCCCGAGGGCGAGATGAACGGCCAGCGCGGCCTTGCCGAGGCGTTCCGCCGGCAGCCGCCGATGGATCCGCTGGGGCGTTCGACGGCGGGGAATGGCGGCCAGCTCAGCACCGGCGAACCCTTGGCCGAAGGCCCCGACCCGGCGCGGCGCGCCCGCGACCTGCAGGACGAGATCCGCCGCCGCAGCGGCGAGCGCGAGCGCCCGCGCGACGAGCGTGACTATCTCGGCCGCCTGCTCGACGATTTCTGACGGCTATTCGCCCGCGATGCCGGTCCAGAGCGCGCCGGCGCGGTCCGCGAGCCATAGCCGCCCCCGGTCGAGCCCTGCCCGCCATTCCGCGACGGTCGAAGCCTCGCCCTCTGGCGGGACGCGGGGCGCCATCAGATAGAAGGCGATCAGCGCCGCGGCCAGCAGCACCGCAAGGCCGAATCCCGTCGCATAGCCCGGCCGCGACCTTGCGACGGCGGGCGGGGCGGGCAGTTTCGCCGCCGTGGAGACGACGAGGGCGCCTTCGGTCTGCTTCGCTGCCACAGTGGTGGGCGGCGCGGCCTCCTTGCGGTCGGGGCGCTGGAGCATTCCTGCGGTGACGACGGCTCCGCTCGCCTCGTCCTCGTGATCCGTCTCGGTATCGAGGGTTTCGCTTTGCGGGCGGCGCAGCAGCGTCGCGGCCAGCCGGGCGGCGTCGGGCAGGCGCGGTTCGGCCTGCGGCTCGGGTTGCGGCGGCTCGGCGCGATTCGGTTCCTCCCCGGCGGGTTCGTCGCCGGGTTTCAGCGGCTCGCCCGGCAGGATGACGGTCGCGACCGGCCAGCGGATCTCGACCGGGGCGGGGGCGGCTTCCTTTGCCTCTATCGCCTCGGGGATGGCGTCAATCTGGCCGCCCGCCTCGGCCCGGTCCGGGGGCGTCCCCTTGCGCGCCGAAAGCTCGCGCGCGGTTTCCTCGCGCAGGACCGACAGGATCGATTCGTGCAGCGGGCGGTGCAGCGCCGGCCGGTCGGAGGCATCGTAATCGCCCTCCGGCTGGGCGGGCGGGGTCGCTTCCACGGCCTCGGCGGCCCCCGGCTGGTGCCAGACCTCGCTGCAGGCGGAGCATTCGACTTCGCGCCCGGTGGCGGGGATCGCCGAATCCGGGATCTCGTATTGGGCACCGCATCGGGGGCAGGTCAGTCGCATTCGGTATATTCCATGCCTGTCGCAATCGCGGCCCGGAGCATTGGCTCGTATCTCGCATTCGCCGCCAGACTGTTCTATCAAGCCGCGAAGGGCGAGCCAAGAAGCCCGCACGGAAGGGGGTCCCAGTGATCGAGATGCAGAACCTGTCCTTTGGCTATAGCGGAGGTGATCCGCTGCTGGCGGATATGTCGCTGAGCCTGCAACCAGGGTCCTTCCATTTCCTGACCGGGCCGTCGGGATCGGGCAAGACGACCTTCCTGCGGCTCTGCTACGCCGATCTGCTGCCCAGTTCGGGCCGGATGACCGCCTTCGGGCAGGATGTGACCGAACTTAGCCGCGACGGCATCGCCGCCCTGCGCCGCCGGGTCGGGGTGGTCCATCAGGACACCCAGTTCCTCGACCATCTGCCGGTGGCGGAGAACGTCGCCCTGCCGCTGATCGTCTCGGGCGAGCAGGTCGAGATGCAGGCGCTGTCGGACCTGCTGAGCTGGGTGCAGCTCACGCAACTCAGCCGGGCGCTGCCCCCCTCGCTTTCGGGTGGAGAGCGGCAGCGCGCGGCGCTGGCCCGCGCCGTCGTCATGTCCCCCGACCTGATCATCGCGGACGAGCCGACCGGCAACCTCGACTGGGATATGTCGATGCGGCTTCTGCAATTGCTGGTCGAGTTGAACCATTCCGGCAAATCGGTGCTTTTCGCCACGCATGACATGAACCTGATCCGCGCGGCCAAGCAGCAGGTGCAGGCGCGAGTGCTGCGGATCGCCGGGAAACGGCTGCAACTGGCGGGGGCGGACCTGTGAAACAACGCGCACTGAAATCGCTCGACCTCGCGGCGCTGTGGCGCGGACTGGCCCGGTCGGATGCCACCGGCACCGACCGCGTGGTCCCGCCGACCGGCTTCACCGCGCAACTGACCGTGTTCTCGGCCGCCGCGATGGCCTTCCTCGCGGTTTTCGCGCTGGCGCTGGCGCTGGCGACCGGGCGGCTGGCGGAGCGCTGGTCCAGCGAGTTGGCCGAGACGGTGACGGTGCGCATCTCGGCCCCGCAGGACCAGCTTGACGAGCAGACGGTGACGGTGATGGAGGTGCTGAAGACCACGCCGGGCATCGCCGAAAGCCGGCTTCTGCCCGATACCGAGGTCGAAAAGCTGCTGGAGCCGTGGTTCGGCCCCGACATGCCGGTCGAGGCATTGCCGATCCCGCGCCTTGTTGAGGTGCGCGAGGCGGCGGAAGGGTTCGATCCCGACGCGCTGCGCCTGCGGCTTCAGGGCGAGGCGCCCGGAGCGGTGCTGGACGACCATACCCGCTGGCGCGAGCCGCTGGTCAAGGCGGCGGGGCGGCTGCGGCTGCTGGGCCTCTTCTCGCTGCTGCTGATCGCCGCCGCCTCGGGCGCCATGATCACTCTGGCCGCCAAGGCCGCGCTGGCCGCGAACGGGCAGGTGATCCGCGTGCTGCGCCTGATCGGCGCGCGTGATATCACCATTGCCACGGCCTTCGTGCGCCGCTTTACCCGCCGCGCGGCCATGGGCGCGCTGGCTGGCACGCTTGTCGGCATGCTCGCGGTCTGGGCCTTGCCGGCGGCGGACGAGGCGGGCGGCTTCCTGACCGGCCTCGGCTTTCAGGGTTGGGGCTGGCTCTGGCCGCTGCTGATCCCGTTGGCCGCGGGCGCGATCGGCTTTGGCGCCACGCGCTCGGCCGCGCTGCGGATGCTGAGGGAGGTGCGCTGATGGACCAATATCATCCCCGCCCGGCCACGGCCCTTGCCTGGCTGAGGACGGGGCTGTTTTACATCTATGCCGCGCTGATAACTCTTGTGGTCGGGCTCTGGGGCCTGCCGCGCACCCTGATCAACCCCGCCCATGCCTTTCGGGTGGCCTCGCGCTGGATCGACCTGATGCTGGGCGGCGCGCGCGTCATCGCCGGCATCCGGGTCGAGTTTCGCGGCACGCGCCCGGCGGGCGACCTGCTGGTCGCGGCCAAGCACCAGAGCTTTCTCGACATCCTCGCCATCGCGCAGGCCTGCCCGCGCCGCGCCTTCGTGATGAAGCGCGAGGTGATGAACGTGCCGATCATGGGCTGGTTCGCGCGCAAGGTCGGCAGCATCCCGATCGACCGCGCCCGTGGCGGAGAGGCGATGCGGCAGATCATCTCCGGGGTCGAGGCCGCCCGCGCCTCGGAACACGGGCTGGGGCAGTTGATCTTCTATCCCGAGGGCACGCGCACGCGGCCCGGCCAAAAGGCGCCCTACAAGCATGGCGTCACCCTCGTTCAGGCCGCGACCGGGTTGCCGATCATTCCGGTTGCGGTGAATTGCGGCATGTTCTGGCCCAAGCGCGGCTATCCGATCCGCCCCGGAACCGCCGTGGTCGAGTTCCTGCCGGCGCTTCCCGACGGGCAGGGCAGCGATAACCTGCTCGGGCAGCTTGAAAACCGGATCGAGACCTCAAGCACCGCGCTGTTCCAACTGGCGGGGGGCGAACATGCGCTGGCTTGAGACGGCGGACCTGCCGCAGATCTATGGCGCGCCGGGGGCGACCTCGACCCGCAAGGTGGCCGACCATGTCACGGCGGAATACGCGGCCATGCTGGATGCCGCGCGCTTCTGCGTGCTGGCGACGGTCGGCCCGCGCGGCGTCGATGCCAGCCCGCGCGGCGATGACGGCCCGGTCGCGCGGCTGATTGATCCCCGCCATGTGGCGCTGCCGGACTGGCGCGGCAATGACCGGATCGACTCGATTTCCAACATCGTCGCGGATGGCCGGGCGAGCCTGATCTTTCTGGTTCGCGGCTCGGGGAACGCGCTGCGTCTGCGGGGTCTTGCGCGGGTGACGGATGACGCGGAACTGCGCGCCTCCTTCGCGCGGGACGGAAAAGAGCCGCGGACGGTCATTGTCCTTCAGGTGCGGGAAGCCTATTTCCAATGCGCCCGCGCAGTTCTGCGCGCCGGTTTGTGGGACGGAGCCGACGATTCCGCCGGATTGCCCACGCCGGGAGAGATTCTTGCGGCCCTCACCATGGGCGAGGTGGGTGGACAGACTTACGATGCCGAATGGCCGGAACGCGCCGCCCGCAGCATGTGGTAGGCGCGCCTCCGGCCCTTCGGCGCCATGCGCCTGAGCGAAGGACGGACGGATGAGCCCCATCATCGACATTGACCACCTCTCGAAACGCTACGATTCTGGCACCTTCGCGCTGAAGGATGTCTCGTTGCAGATCAGCGAGGGCGAGATCCTCGCGCTGCTTGGCCCGAACGGCGCGGGCAAGACCACCCTGATCTCGATCATCTGCGGCCTCGTGACCCCGACCGACGGCACCGTGCGCGTCGGCGGCCATGACATCCGCACCGACTGGCGCGCGGCGCGCAAGCTGATCGGCCTCGTGCCGCAGGAAATCGCGCTGGAGCCGTTCGAGACGGTCATCGACAGCGTGCGCTTCACCCGTGGCCTTTACGGCGCCGGCCGGGATGACGCCTATGTCGAGCAATTGCTGCGCAACCTTGCGCTCTGGGACAAGCGCGACGCCAAGACGCGCGAGCTTTCGGGCGGCATGAAGCGGCGCGTGCTGATCGCCAAGGCGCTATCGCACCGGCCCAAGGTGCTGTTCCTCGACGAGCCGACGGCGGGCGTTGACGTGACGCTCCGGCGCGAGATGTGGCAGGTCGTGCGCGATCTGCGGGCCGAGGGCGTGACCATCATCCTGACCACGCATTACCTCGAGGAAGCCGAGGACATGGCCGACCGTATCGGCGTCATCAACAAGGGCGAGCTGCTGCTGGTCAAACCCAAGGCCGAGCTGATGCGCGACTTCGGCAAGAAGCGCCTGACGATCGCGCTTTACGATCCGCTGGCCCAATTGCCCGAGGAGTTGCAGGAGCGGGGCGTCACGCTGTCGATCGACGGGCTGCGGCTGGGATATGACTATGACATCAACGCCGAGCGGACGGGGATTGCCCGCCTTCTGGGCGAGTTGACCCGCCACGGCATCGCCGTGCGCGATGTCTCGACCAAGCAAAGCAACCTCGAGGAGATATTCATGTCCCTTGTCGAGGACCAGAAGGAAGAGGTTTCGGCATGAACTGGCATTCCGTCCGCGCCATGTTCGACCACGAGATGTCGCGCTTCTTCCGCACTATCTGGCAATCGCTCGCCTCGCCGGTCCTGTCGACCGTGCTTTACTTCGTCGTCTTCGGCGCGGCCATCGGCGGGCGCATCCAGGCGATCGAGGGCGTGGCCTATGGCGCCTTCATCGTGCCCGGACTGATGATGCTGACCGTGCTTCAGCAATCCGTCTCGAACGCGAGCTTCGGCATCTATTTCCCGAAATTCTCGGGCACGATCTATGAATACCTCGTCGCCCCGACCGGCTGGCTGGAGGTGACGCTGGGCTTTGTCGGCGCGGCCGCGACCAAAGCGGTGATGATCGCGCTGGTGATCCTCCTGACCAGCTTCTGGTTCAACGGCGTCCATATCGCGCATCCGTTCTGGATGCTCGCCTTCCTGTTCCTGACCGCGCTCGCCTTCTCGCTTCTGGGCTTCATCATCGGCCTCTGGGCGAAAAGCTTCGAGCAATTGCAGGTGGTGCCGCTGATGGTCATCACGCCGCTGGTTTTCCTTGGCGGCGCCTTCTACTCGGCCGCGATGCTGCCGCCCTTCTGGGAGGGGGTGGCCAAGCTGAACCCGGTCCTCTACCTGATCTCGGGTTTCCGGTGGAGCTTCTTCGGCATCGCCGATGTGCCGGTGGGCGTCTCGCTGATTGCGGTCGCGCTGATGATCGTTGTCTGCATGGCGGCGATCCGCTGGATCTTCCTGACCGGCTGGCGTCTCAGGGAATGACCGCCTGACCGTCCCGTTTTCCGTGCGGAGGGCGGGACGGTCCCGCCTCAGGGTTGGCGCTGGATCACGCCGGTCGAGCGGTCGAGATGGGCCTGCATGGCCGCGACCGCGCCCTCGGCATCCCCGGCCTCGATCCGCTCGACGATGCGCAGGTGGTCTCCCAGCGTCACGTCCTCGCGCCCCGACCAGTGCAGCAGGTCGTTGTGATAGCGAAAGACCCAGTTCAGCATCGCCTCGCTGACGGCGCGCAGGATCGGGTTGCCCGAGATCTCGGCGATGCGGCGGTGAAAGGCGATGTCGCAGGCGATGAAGGCGGGTGCGTCGCCCAAGGCCGCGCGCTGGCGGGCGATCAGGTCGCGCAATTCGGCCACTTCCTCGCGGGTGGCTCTGGCGGCGGCGATACGGACCATCCCGCTTTCGAACAGGCGGCGGACATCCTTCAAATGGTCCAGCGCCTCGGGCGCGGTCGAGAGGATCACCTGTGCCATGGTGTCGGCCTGATGCAGCGCGATTTCAGCCGTCAGCGGGTTCACCCGGCTCCGCTCGCCATGGACGATGGTGATCAGCCCGCGCATCTGCATCGCCTGCAGCGCCTCGCGCACGGCGGGGCGGCCGACCCCGAAGCGCGCCATCAGGTCGCGTTCCGAAGGCACGGTGTCGCCCGGCTTCAACTCTCCGCTGAGAACCATGGCGGTCAGCCGCTCCAGCACCAGATCCGAAAGCTTCCGGCGCACGATCCGGTCGGTGGTTTCGGACGAGGAGGGGGAGGAGGTCGGCGCCATGGGTCATCCTTGAAATTCCGGCTGCCAAACTAGGCGCGGACAGCCGGGAAGGCCAGCGCTCAAGTGATGCGGCGGATGCTTTCGGCCAGTTCCGCAGGCTCGAAGATGCCCTTCCAGTCGTCGCGCATCAGGCGGGGCAGGCCGTTCTCGATCGCCTTGTTGCAGGCGTCCGAAAAGACGCCCTGCACATGGCCGAAGGTGACGGCGCCAAGGATGTTCAGATGGCCCAGCAGGAAGTCCCGCGCCGCTTCGGCGGGGACGCCACGGGCGACGACCTCCTCCATGCCCTGTTTCATCACAGCCAGCAGGCTCGCGGCCAGCGTCTCGGCCAATGCGGGTTCAAGCAGCGCGATCTGCTCCATGCTCAGGCGGTGCGAGCGCAGGATCGGGGCCCATATGATCCGCGCGACCTCCTCGCCCTTGGCGAAATCCGCCTCCGGTCCCTGCATCAGCGCGCTGACGATGGATTGCCGCGCCGCGATACCGCCGAAATGGTCGTTGCGCCCCTCGGGCGTCGTCTCGTCGTTGAAGATCGGCGGGTGGCAGGGATGGGTCACGAAATAGCTGATGTCGCCCCGCTTCGGCAGATGCCCGGCATAGGGCGCGGCGGCGTCAAGGATCACGACCATGGTTCCCGGCCGAAGCTCGGGCACGATCTTGGCGGAAACCGCACCGATCGCGGTGTCGGGCACGGCAAGGATCACCACCTCAGCCCCGTCCAGCGCCTCGGCCTGCGTCGTTGCCGCGACCCCCAGCTCGTCGCGCAGGCGGGCCTGACCCGCCTCGCTGATCTCGACATAGCGGATCTCGTGGGTGCTGCGCGCAAGGTTCCGGCCAAGGCGGACGCCCATTTTTCCGCCCGCGCCGATAAGTGCGATCTTCATGGCTGCTCTCTCCATCCCATGCGGGCCAGCATTCCCCGCGCTTGGCTGCCTTGTCAACTGGTATAACCTGTGAATATGATGATTTGTGCAGGCATGGAGGTCAGGACGATGGAGCGGTTCGAGGCAGTCTATGAGATAGAGTCGCCCTGCGGCATCGCCCATGCCGCGGCGGTTCTGGCGGGCGAGCAATCGACCGGCACTTTCGTCAAACTGGCGCTGGAGACCGACGCGCTGCGCGACCGATCGGGCGCGCGGATCGAAGCGGTCGAGGTGACGGAAGGCCGCGCCGCGCCCTCGCTTCCCAGTCGCAGCCGGGGCGCGGCCTATGAGCGTGGCCGCATTCGCATCAGCTGGCCCGAGGAGAACATCGGCCCCTCGCTGCCGAACCTCATGGCTACTGTCGCCGGGAACCTTTTCGAACTCTCCGAGATTTCGGCCCTGCGGCTGGTCGACCTGACCCTGCCCGAGAGTTTCGCGCGCGGCAATCCGGGGCCGCGCTTCGGGGCCGGGGGGACGCATCGGCTGGCGGGTGTCGATGGCCCGCTGATCGGCACGATCATCAAGCCCAGCGTCGGCCTCTCGCCCGAGGAAACCGCCGCGCTGGTCCGAACGCTCGCCGAAGCCGGGATCGACTTCATCAAGGATGACGAGTTGCAGGCGAACGGGCGTTATTGCCCGCTGGAGGCGCGGGTCGCAGCCGTGATGCGCGTCCTGAACGACCATGCCCAGCGGACCGGCAAAAAGGTCATGTATGCCTTCAACATCACCGATGAGACCGAGGCGATGTGGCGCCATGCCGACATGGTGCGCGAGGCGGGCGGCACCTGCGTCATGGTCTCGATGATCCCGGTCGGGCTGTCGGGCCTGCGCGGGCTGCGCGACCGCGCCGGGCTGCCGATCCATGGCCACCGGGCGGGCTGGGGGCTGTTCTCGCGCTCTCCCGATATCGGGATCGGTTTTCCGGTTTGGCAAAAGCTCTGGCGGTTGGCGGGCGCGGATCATCTGCATGTGAACGGCCTGGCGAACAAGTTCACCGAAGCCGATGACGTGGTGGCCGAGGCCGCGCGTTCGGTCCAGTCGCCGGTCTGCACTGGCGGGCCGGATCATGTGGCGATGCCGGTCTATTCCTCGGGGCAGACGGTCTGGCAGATGGCGCCCGCGCGCCGGGTGCTGGGGAATGACGATTTCATCTTCTGCGCCGGCGGCGGCATCATGAGCCATCCGGGCGGGCCGGGGGCCGGCGTCGTCGCGCTGCGTCAGGCGGCCGAGGCGGCACGCGACGGGGTCGAGATCACCGAGGCCGCCCGCGCACAGCCCGAGCTTGCGGCCGCGCTGTCGGCCTTCAAGCAGCCGGAGATCACGCTGTGAGTCTGCCTCCGGGCCTGCTTCTGGGCTGGTATGGCGATGACTTCACCGGCTCGGCCGCGGTGATGGAGGTGCTGAGCTTTGCCGGTCTGCCCGCGATCCTCTTTCTCGAACCGCCCGGACCCGAGGAGCTTGCCGCGCTGGAGGGTATCCGCGCCGTCGGCATTGCCTCGACCGCGCGGACATGGTCGCCCGAACGGATGCGGGCCGAACTGCCCGCTGCCTTCGCGGCGCTTGGCGGGCTGGACGTGGCGCTGGTTCATTACAAGGTCTGCTCGACGCTCGATTCCTCACCGCAGATCGGCTCGATCGGTTGCGCGGCCGGGATCGGCATCGGGGCATGGGCCAGCGTCCTGATCGCCGCCCCGGAAATGGGGCGCTATCAGGCCTTCGGCTCGCTTTTCGCCGAGGCTTTCGGCACGGTGCATCGGCTGGACCGGCATCCGGTGATGTCGCGCCATCCGGTGACACCGATGGACGAGGCGGACGTGGCCCGGCACCTTGCGCGGCAGACCGACCTGCCTGTCGGCTGCATCACGTTGGCCGACGAGCCGGAGGCGGCGCTTGCGCGGCTGCGGGCCAAGGGTGTGCGGCTGGTGACGCTGGATGCCGTCGATGAGGCGGGCATGGCGCGCTGTGGCCGCCTGATCTGGGACCACCGGTCTGATGCGCCCTTTGTCATCGGCAGTCAGGGCGTCGAATATGCGCTGGTCGCCCATTGGCAGCGGATGGGATGGCTGGCCGAGGCGGCCTCGCCGCCTTCGCTGGGCCGCGACCGGCTGGCGGTGGTGTCGGGCTCGGTCTCGCCCGTGACCGCCGCACAGATCGACTGGGCCGAGGCGAATGGCTTTCAGCCGATCCCCTTCGACGCGACCGATCCCGGCCCCCCGGCGATTGCCGCCGCCGTCGAGGCGGCGCTTGCGGCGCTGGAGCGGGGGCTTGATCCGCTGGTTCACACGGCGCGCGGGCCTGATGATTCCGCCGTCGCGCGCTTCAACGCCCGCTTCGGCAAGGATGCCGCCGCGAACGAGGCGGTGGGGAACGCGCTGGGTCGCATCTTGGATGAGGTGATCCGCCGTGCCGGGTTGCGGCGGGCGGTGATTTCGGGGGGCGATACCTCGGGTCACGCGGCACGGGCGCTTGGCGTTCATGCGCTGAGCGCCCTGGCGCCGACCATTCCCGGCGCGGCGATCTGCGCGGTCCGGGGCGGGCGGCATGACGGGCTGCAACTGGCGTTGAAGGGCGGCCAGATGGGCAGCCCGGATTATTTCGGCTGGGTGCGGGACGGCGGCGGCGTCAGGCGCGCGCCATAGGGCGCGGAAAGCCGCACCTCGATCCCGCCGCCTTCCTCCAGATGCAGCCAGTCGCGGCCCTTCGCGGCGACGGTTTGCCCGGCCATCCGGGCCAATGCGGCGACGACTTCTCCGACCGGCCAGAGCGTGCCGGCGGGGGCGATGATCCCGCGCGGGCCCGAGAACGCGGCCGGAACCCAGACCTCGACCCCCGAACCCGCCTGTGCGATCGCATAGCCTGCGGTGAAGGCGGCGGCGAATGGCTGGGACTGGCGGGGATCGTCGCCGGACTTGCAGACCGGCCGGCCATCCGGGTCGGGCACCCCGCGCGAACCGGAGGGGTTGTGCCGCATCCCGATCGTCGTCGGACCCAGCCGGTAGGCCCGATCCCCGATGATGGCCCGGCCCGAGCGCAGGATATGCGGGATGGTTTCCAGCGTCCGCATCACGCTTTCATCGTCCGCCGCATGGACGATCGGATTGGTGCCGTGGGTCACATGGTCGAGCAGACCGACCGGCGGGCGCTTGCGGTTGAATTCGGTGAAGTATCCGAACGTGCCGCCGCCCAGCGGCAGGCCCGGAAAGGCGGCGCGCGCTGCGGCATAGACCTCCTCCAGCGGCGGCGAGCCGCAGGCCGGGGGCCGCCAGTCCGCTGCCGGAGAGACCGCGAGGCTGGAAAGCCGCAGCCCGGCATCGGCGAGCGCCCCGGCCAGCGCCGCCATCTCGGCCCCGAGGTCATCGGCAGAGGCCACGACATATTCCAGATCATATTCGGCCGGAAAGGTGGCTTGCAGGCGGGCATAGTCCCGCAATTCCGCCGCCCCATGTCCGTCCGTCGGGTCCAGGTGGCAGAGGATACGCTGTGGTCCCACCTGTCGCAGCGTGGCGACATGAGCGAGCGCCGAGGCGATCTCGGCCGGCGCGACCGCCAGCCCGATCTGCGGCATCACCGCGCCCTGAACCGGAGCGGGTGCGGATGGCGAAAGCACCGGGCCGGGACGAAAGCGCAGGGTGATGGTTTGCACGAATTCCTGACCGGCGGGCAGCAGATAGGGGCGCGGCAGGGCGGCGGGGCGGCTATAGGTCTTGAAGCTGGCATCGGACCAGTTGCGCTGGTCCTCGGTCTCGAAAATATCGCCGGTCAGTTCGCAATCGACCTCGGCGCCGCTGATGCGATGGGTGATCGCGGCGAGGTCCATGAAGGGCTGCCACGGCGCGATCAGGTCGGGAAAGCGCGTCTCCTCGGTCTGACCGTCGGAATGGACGATCCGCGCCCAGCCGCCCGCCACCCCTTCGATCGGGTGCAGGACGACGAAGCCCGCGCGGTTCGTCAGCAGATCGGCCGGGGGCAGCGCCCGCCCCTCGACCCGCAGCATCCCCTCGGGGCGTGCGTCGATATGGATCGTCGTCCGCAGCCCCTCGGTTTCGGTGACGAAATCGATGCGCAGGCGGTCGGCCTCCTGCCTGACCGAAAGATCGCGGATGCGGGCGGGCAGGGTGGCCCAGTCGGGGGCGCGGAGCAGCCATGCGATGCCCCGGATCGCCACGACCTCGTTCCAGCGGATGTCGCGCAGCGCCCCGTCCTCCAGCCGGAAGGACAGGCTGCCGGTCGTGAGATGGGTCATGCCTCCTCCAGCGCGACGCTACGTTGTTCGGCAGCCGAGAGATAGGCGCCCTCGACCAGCGCCAGCGTCCTGAGATTGTCCGCGCCCGAGGTTTCCGGCGCTGTCCCCGCCTTGATGCAATCCACGAAATGCCGCTGGATCAGCAGCACGCTTTCCTGAATGTTGTGCCACGGCTTCGAGGCCCAGGGCAGGAGCGGGGGCGAGACGTCGCGCGCGCCCTCCGGCAGGATCAGGCGATAGCCGGAATCCAGCCGCAATGTCCCGCGCTCTCCGTCGATTTCCAGCAGCGTTTCGGGAAATGTCTCGGGCGCGCGCCGGGTGGCATAGGAGCAATCGACGATCGAGGTGGCCCCGCCCTCATGCGCAAGCAGCATGGTCGCGACATCCTCGCCCCGGATCGCGGGGTTGACGCGGCGCGTGGTGGCGGTGATCCGCGTCGCGTCGCCCAGCAGCGCGCGGGCGATGTCGAGGATATGGATGCCCAGATCCTGGATGATGAAACGCTCGTCCGTGGCAAGGTAGGGCTGGCCCGAGAACACGTCATAGCCCGACCGGAAGCTGACTCGCGCGAAAAAGGGCGTGCCGATCGCGCCGCCGCGCACCGCCTCGATCGCGGCGCGGATCGGGGATTGCCAGCGGAAATTCTCGTGCACCATCAGCGTGACCCCGGCCCGGTCGGCGGCGGTCACCATGGCGCGGGCGTCCTCCATCGTCTCGGCAAAGGGTTTCTGGCAGATGATGTGGAGGCCGGCTTGCGCCGCCATCTCGACCAGCGGGCGATGCGAGGCGACGGTGGTGGCGATGTCCACGAAGTCGAAACCGCCATCGGCGAACATCTCGGCCGCGTCGCGATAGGTCCGCGCGATCCCGAAGCGCGCCGCCGTCTCGGCCAGACGGGCCGGGTCGCGGTCGCAGATGGCGACAATCTCGGCCACGCCCTGCCAGCCGTGAAGCTGGTTCTGCGCAAAGAAGCCGCAGCCGATCAGCGCCCCCCTCATGCCGTGGCCGCCTGTGCCTGCAGCGCGACGCGGGCCTGCAGCCGCTGCTGCGCCTGATCGATGACCACGGCGGCGATGATGACGAGGCCCTTGATCACGGTCTGCCAGAACGAGGAGACGCCCATCATCACCAGCCCGTCCGACAGCACGCCGATGACGAAGGCTCCGACGATGGTGCCAAGGATGCGCCCGCGTCCCCCCGACATCGAGGTTCCGCCAAGGACGGCGGCGGCGATCGCGTTCAGCTCGAACGTCTCGCCGGTGGCGGGATGCGCGGCGACAAGCTGCGAGGAGATGATCAGCCCGACCAGCGCCGCGCAGAAGCCCGAGAACATGTAGACGAACATCTTGACCCGGTTCACCTTGACGCCCGACAGCGCCGCCCCGCGCTCATTCCCGCCGACGGCATAGATATGGCGGCCCAGCGGGGTGCGGTTGGCGATATAGGCGGCCATCAGGCCGACGCAGATCAGGAGCCAGATCGAGATCGGGATGCCCAGCAGGTTGCCCGTCCCGATCAGCCGGAACGTGTCCGAGCCATATTCGGGATTGCCGTTCAGGTTCGGGAAGGTGCGCCCGTCCGAGGAGAGCATCGCTGCACCCCGCGCGACATAGAGCGTGCCCAGCGTCGCGATGAAGGGCGCGACGTTCAGCCGCGTGATCAGGAGGCCGTTGACCGCGCCGACCGCCACGCCGACGAGGATGACGATCAGGCAGATCTCGATCGTGTTGAACTGGACCGACCAGCCGAGGCCAAGGTCGATGCCGTAAAGGATGAGCCAGCCCGCGACCATGCCGCACAGCCCGACGATCGAGCCGACCGACAGGTCGATCCCGCCCGAGATGATCACGAAGGTCATGCCGATCGCGAGGAAGGCGTTCAACGCGACATGCTTCGACATGATGACGAAATTCGCGGCGCTGAGGAAGTTCGGCGCGGCGAAGGCGAAGAAGGCAAAGACCACGATCAACGCAATGAAGGTCCTGAGCTTCAGGAGCAGAAGCAGCAGGTTGGCCGATCCGGCTTGGCGGGGCGCGGTTGCGGTCATCATTCGGCTGGCTCCCTCGGGTGATTGTGGCCGATCGCGGATGCGGTGATCAACCCGGTTTCGGTCGCCTCGGCGCGCGGGTATTCGGCGGTGATGCGTCCGTTCGACATGACGAGGATGCGATCCGACAGCGACAGCACCTCATCAAGGTCCGAGGTGACGAAGACGATCCCCAGCCCCTCGGCGGCAAGGCGGCGCATGGTGCGGAAGACCTCGGCTTTGGCGCCGATGTCGATGCCGCGCGACGGCTCGTCCATCAGAAGGACGCGCGGCCGCGTCATCAGCGCCTTGCCGATGACGACCTTCTGCTGGTTGCCGCCCGACAGGCTGGATACCGCATGTTCGGCCGAGGCGATCTTGATCCGCAGCCGCTCGACAAAGTCGCGCACGCGGGTGCGTTCGGCGCCAAGGTCGATGTGGAAAAGCCGGGTGAAGTCGCCAAGGCTCGACAGGCTCATATTCTCGCGGATGGCAAGGATCTGGACCAGCCCGTCATTCTTGCGGTCCTCGGGGATCAGCGCGATGCCGCGCGCGATCCGGGCGGCGACATCGCGGGCAAGAAGGGGCTCGCCATTGACGAAATAGCGGCCGGTGGCATGGCGATGCTTGCCGATGATACATTCCAGCAGCTCGGACCGGCCCGCCCCCATGAGGCCGTAGACGCCAAGGATCTCGCCCGCGCGCAGCGACAGCGAGACATGATCCACCGCCAATCCTCCGCCCGCGCGGGGCAGGCAGACATCCTCGGCGCGGAACACTTCTTCGCCGAAGGGGTGGTCGATCTCCTTGGCGAAGTCCTTGGACGCCTCGCCGATCATGTGGCGGACGATCCATGCCACATCGACTCCCTCCATGCTGCGCGTGCCGGTGATGCGGCCGTCGCGCAGGACGGTGATGTGATCGCCGATGCGGATCAGCTCCTCCAGCCGGTGCGAGATATAGACGATGCCGACGCCGTTGCGCTTCAGGTCGGCGATGACCCGGAACAGGATCTCGACCTCCGCCGCCGAAAGGGCCGAGGTCGGCTCGTCAAGGATCAGGATGCGGGCATTCTGCGCGAGGCTTTTCGCGATCTCGACGATCTGCTGCTGGCCGACGCGCAATTCGCCGACCGGCGTGTCGGGGTCGATCTCCTGCTCCAGCCGCCGCATCAGGGCGCGCGTCTCGCGCCGCTGGGCCTCGGCGTCGATGTCGATGCCCCCACGCAGCTTCTCGCGGCCGATGAAGATGTTCTCGGCCACGGTCATGTTCGGGAACAGGTTCAGTTCCTGAAAGACAATGCCGATGCCATGGCGCGCGGCATCATCGGTGCCGTGGAAGGTGACGGGCTTGCCGTCCAGCAGGATCTGCCCCTCGGTCAGGCGCTCGACCCCGGCGATGACCTTCATCATCGTGGATTTGCCCGCGCCATTCTCACCCACCAGCACGTTGACCGCGCCCATATGCAGGTCGAAATCCACCGATTTCAGCGCGATCGTGCCGGGATAGACCTTGGTGCCGTCGCGGATCTGCAGGCCGATCATCTGACCTCCAGCGTCACCGGGGTCAGCAGGATCGCCTCGCCCTTGCTGCGGATGGTGAAGGGACCGGAGAATGCGACGCTGCGCCCGGTCAGGTCGCCCTCGGGCAGCTTCAGGCCCGCATGGGCGTGGTCGTTCAGCGCGCGGGCAAGTTTCGCGAATTCGATCTGGTCGCGGTAATCGGTGAAGACGAGGAAGTTCAGCGAATCACGCAGCGCGGTCCCCTTCATCACCGGGCCAAGCTGCACCGTCACGTCGCCCTTGCCATCGCCATCGGTGTCGAGGTCGAGCTTGGCCGCGCGGCTCTTGCGGTCCTCGGCCACGACCTTGCCTTCGCCCTTGGCGATGAAATTCCACGGGCTGCCCTCCGCCGCCGGGCGGAAGCCATAGCTCGCGGCCGCATCGGGGCCATCGACAAGCGCGGCGCGCAAGGTGGCGATATCCGTGGCCTTCTCGGCGATATAGGGCACGACCTGAGGATCCCAGATCTCGGCCGCGCGGGCGCTCATGCGCGCCTCGTCGCTGCCGCTGGCGGCCGCGGGTGCCGCGCCTTCGGCAGCGGGCTGCTCCGGGTCGGGGTTCTTCACGATCTTGCAGGCGGCCAGCGGCACCAGTGCCAACAGGCACAGCGCCGTCATCATTCTCCGGGACATGCATGTCTCCGCTGGGGCAGGGGGGCGGCCCGGCAGAACCGGGCCGCGTGTCCGGTCACTCGGCCAGCGCGAAGGTTTCGAGCTTGCCGGCATTGTCGGCATTGATCAGGACGCAATCCATCAGCTGCTTTTCGTCCTGACCGGTCTTGCCGGTCTTGAGATACTGGTCCGCCTGCTCGACGGCGAGCTGGGCCTGACGATAGGCGGGTTGCAGCACGGTCGCCTTGATGCCACCCGCCTTGATCGAGTCGCGCACGTCGTTCGAGCCGTCGAAGCCGACGACGATCACGTCGGTGCGGCCCGCCGCCTCCAGCGCGGCCCATGCGCCCATGGCCATGGTGTCATTGCCGGAGATCACGCCCTTGATCTCGGGATTGGCCTGCAGGATCGTCTCCATCTTGCTATAAGCTTCGGTCTGGGACCAGTTGGCGGATTGCTGGGCCACCATCTCCAGATCGGGATACTGGTCGATGACGTCGTGATAGCCCGAGGAGCGGATGCCGGCATTGGTGTCGGATTCCTTGCCCACCAGCTCGGCATATTTGCCCTTCTCGCCCATCAGCTTGACGAATTCCTCGGCCCCGAGCTGCGCGCCCTGATAGTTGTTCGAGACGATCTGGCTGACCGCGATGCCGGATTCGGTGATCTCGCGGTCGATCAGGAAGGACGGGATGCCCGCATCCTTGGCGCGCTTGACCGCACCCACCGTCGCATCGGCACCGGCATTGTCGAGGATGATGGCCTTGGCGCCGCGTGCGATGGCGGTGTCGAAAAGCTCGGACTGCTTGTTCGCGTCGTCGTCATGGACCAGCACCAGCGTCTCGTAGCCCAGTTCCTTGGCCATCGCCTCGGCGCCCACGGCCTCGGCCTTGAAGAAGGGGTTGTCATGGCTGGGGGTGATGATCGCGATCAGCCCCTCGGCCGAGGCCGCGAAGGGCGCGGTCGCGAATGCGGCGAGCGCAACGCTCGCAATCAATGTGCGGCGCAGAATCTTCATGTGCTTCTCCCTGTTGTCATTTCGCCGGCCGGCTTGTGCCGGCCTGTGCGTCCTCTCCCGTCGAGAAGCTTGGCGGGGCAAGGTCATCTTGTCAACTGGTATGACGTGCTGACTTGAAGCGCAGGAAGACAGCGCCCGAAGCCCGGTTGGGTACCGGGAACGGTCTATCGGTTCTCGCGAAACCAGTCGGTGATGGCGGGCATGTTGCGCTCGAATCCGCCGGGGATGAAGACGTTCAGAATCCCGGTCCGCGCCCCCGTCCGGTTCCGGAAGTCATGCGCGACCCCGGCCGGGATGCGCAGGAATGTCCCGCGCGGCGCGTCCAGCCAACTCTCGCCCACGAGGAAGCTGGCCGTTCCCTCGATCACATAGAAGATCTCGTCATTGGCTTCGTGGGAATGCGCGCCGGGGCCGTCCGCGCCCGGCTCCAGCCACCATTCGGAGACGCTGTAGCGCGCGCCCGTCTCGTCTTCGTCCGCCTTGAAGATCGCGGTCATGGTGCCGAGGGCGTAGCTGCGGCCCTCGCCCGGTTGCAGGCGGATGGCCGTCCGTGCCTTGTCGCCGCTGCCCATGCCTTCCTCCCGATGCCGAGGATCAGTCGCAGCATAGCGCGGCAGGCGGCGATTGTCGCGCCGCATTGCCCCCGCGCGATTGCCCGCACGGGGGCGTGTTGGTCAGCGCCCGAGCGACTTGGCATATTCCTCAAGCTGGTCGGCGACAGTGCCCCAGCCGCTGAAGAAACCCATGTCCTCATGCGTCTTGCGCGCCTCGGGCGAGCGGTGGCGCGCGATGGCGGTGTAGCGGGTGGTGCCATTGCCCGCATCCTCAAGCAGCAGGATCGCGGTCATGAACGGGTCCGGGCTGGGCTTCCACCCCTCGGTATAGGCGTCGGTAAAGACCAGCTTCTCCTCCGGGATGACTTCCAGATAGACGCCTTCGTTCCGCATCTCCTGGCCTTCGACATTGAAGACCGTGTTGAAGCGGCCGCCGGTGCGCAGGTCGATGTCGCAGGCCGTGACCTCATGCGGGCGGGGCACGAAGAAATGCTTGATATGCTCGGGTCTGGTCCAGCATTCCCAGAGCAGGGACCGCGGTGCGGCGACGCTGCGTTCCAGTTTCAGGTCAGTCTTCGGGTCCAGTTCCATTGTCTCTCATCCTCACGAGGTTGCCGATGTAATCGTCCAGCCGGTCGAGGCGCGCGGTCCAGATTTCCCGCTGCTCGCTCAGCCAGTCCTGCGCCGGATCGAAGGCATGGGGCGACAGCGCGCAGGATCGCACCCGCCCTTCCTTGGTCGAGGTGATGAGGCCCGCATCCTCCAGCTTCTGCAGATGCTTCATGAAGGAGGGCAGGGCCATTCCATGGGGTCTGGCCAGATCGGTGACGCTCGCCTCGCCCGCTGCCAGCCGGGTCAGGATCGCCCGGCGCGTCGGATCGCCAAGGGCGGTGAACAGCAGGTCGAGGCGCGTGTCATGCTTAGCCATGTGGCTAAGTTACATATCAGCGCCGGTCACGCAACAAAAACTTAGCCGAATGGGTAACAATCCGCCGATCAGCCCGGCCAGGCCAGATCCGGCCCGCTGCGGAAAAACGAGACGTTGTTGGTGAAAACGCTGTCAGGCTTCAGCCGGATCATGCGGCCGGTCGGACTTTCGATCCGGGCGATGTTCTGGATGAACCACGGGTTCCAGCCGTCCTGCGGTCCCAGATACTTGGACAGCAATCGGCGGAACAGGGCGGGGTCATTCGCCTCGACGCTGGCCCGGCCGCGCAACCCGCAATGCAGGAGGATACCCGCCCCGGCGTCGAAATCGACCACCTCGACCGCGCAGCGCGGCTCGGCCAGCAGGCGTTGGACCGAGCTGCCGGCCTCGTTGCCGGGCATCCACAGCACCCCTTCCTCCCACAGGAACCAGACCGGCGCGTTGCAGGGCGCGCCATCGGCGGCCACCGTGGCGAGGTTCGCCATCAGCGGGCGGTCAAGGAGCTTCGCTGCGTCGAAGCCCTGCACCGCCTAGCGCCGGCAAAGCTTGGTCTGGGGGTCCAGCGCGACATATTGCTTGGCGCTGATCTTGTGCATCTTCAGCGAATGCTTCCATTCGCTGTTCCATTTCCTGAGGATGCCGTTGCGGTAATAGCGCGCCATCAGCTGATCGACGATCGGCGGGATGATCTGGGTGTTGGGGATGCGCGGCGCATGGAAGCCGACGGTCGCATTCGGACCCAGACAGGCATTCGGCATGGTGATGTACATCGTGCAGGCCGAGCGGCAATAGCCCCGGACCTCGACCCGGCGGCCGCTGGCGACCAGCTTTTCGCGGTGCTGCATCGTGCGCAGCACGTTGCCGCCCTTGTCGTTGTAGATGACGATCGGCTTTCCCTGCGCCTGTGCGGCGGGGGCGAGCGCGGGAGAAAGGGCCAGGATCAGGGCGAGGATCGCGGCGAGGCGGGACAGAAACGGGGTCATGAACATGCGCAAGTTGAACATCATCCTTTGCCATATGCCTCAGCCAACGCGGCGCGCGAAATGACGTTCCAGTGTTTGGCCAGTGTTCGGCCCGTCTTTGGGCAAACCTTTGCTTGCCGCTTAACAACCGGGGCCTTCCGCACTATATGCCGCGGATCATGAGCCAGAATCCGCCCCTGTTGCGCCCCGATCTAGCCCCCAGCCCGATCTTCGATACCACGCGAAGGGACGGGCAGCCAACCATTGGCATGGTCAGCCTCGGCTGTCCCAAGGCGCTGGTCGACAGCGAACGCATCCTGACGCGCCTGCGGGCCGAGGGTTATGCGATCAGCCCCGACTACAAGGGCGCGGGCGCGGTCATCGTCAACACCTGCGGCTTCCTCGACAGCGCCAAGGCCGAAAGCCTTGCCGCGATCGGCGAGGCGCTGGCGGAAAACGGCAAGGTCATCGTCACCGGCTGCCTCGGGGCCGAGCCCGAATACATCACCGGCGCGCATCCCTCGGTGCTGGCCGTGACCGGGCCGCAGCAATACGAACAGGTGCTGGACGCGGTCCATGGCGCGGTCCCGCCCGCGCCCGATCCCTTCATCGACCTGCTGCCGGCAAGCGGCGTCAGCCTGACGCCCCGCCATTACAGCTACCTGAAGATTTCCGAGGGCTGCAACCACGCCTGCAAGTTCTGCATCATCCCCGACATGCGCGGCAAGCTGGTCAGCCGCCCTGCCCATGCCGTGATGCGCGAGGCCGAGAAGCTGGTCGAGGCCGGCGTGCGCGAATTGCTGGTCATCTCGCAGGACACTTCGGCCTATGGCCTCGACCGCAAATACGCGACGGAGCGTGGGCATCGCGCCCATATCACCGACCTTGCCCGCGATCTGGGCGGCCTCGGGGCATGGGTCCGGCTGCATTACGTCTATCCCTATCCGCATGTCCGCGACCTGATCCCGCTGATGGCGGATGGCCTCGTGCTGCCCTATCTCGACATCCCGTTCCAGCACGCCCATCCCGACACGCTGAAGCGCATGGCCCGCCCGGCGGCCGCGGCAAGGACGCTGGACGAGATCGCGGCATGGCGCGCCGCCTGCCCGGAGATCACGCTGCGCTCGACCTTCATCGTCGGCTATCCCGGCGAGACCGAGGCCGAGTTCCAGACCCTCCTCGACTGGCTGGACGAGGCGCAGCTCGACCGCGTCGGCTGCTTCCAATACGAAAACGTCAAGGGCGCGCGGGCGAACCTCTTGCCTGATCACGTCCCCGACGAGGTCAAGCAGGATCGCTGGAACCGCTTCATGGAGAAGGCGCAGGCCATCTCCGAGGCGAAGCTCGCGGCCAAGGTCGGCACCCGCATCGAGGTGATCGTGGACAGCGTGGACGAGGACGGCGCAACCTGCCGCACCAAGGCCGACGCCCCGGAAATCGACGGCAATCTCTTCATCGACGAGGGTTTCGAGGACCTGACCCCCGGCGACATCGTCAGCGTGACCGTGGACGAAGCGGGGGAATATGATCTGTGGGGTCGGTTGGGCTGAGAGGTTTACGCGGGGGACGAACCCTCTAGGTCAGCGAAGGGCTACGCCCCCTGCCGCCGCCACGATCACCACCATCCATGGCGGTGCTTTCCATGCCGCAAGCAGGACGAAGCAGATCACCGCCAGCGCGAAGTCCCGAAGGTCTCCGATCGCGCTGGTGAAGACCGGCGAATACAGCGCGGCGGCGAGGATTCCGACGACCGCCGCGTTCGCGCCCTGCATGAGGGATTGCGCGGTTGCCACGGACCGGAAGCGATCCCAGAAGGGCAAGGCCGCGATCAGGATCAGAAATCCCGGTAGGAAGATGGCGAAAAGCGCCAGCACCGCCCCGATCAAGCCATTTGGCTCGGGTCCCAATACCGCGCCCAGATAAGCCGCGAAGGTGAAAAGCGGTCCGGGGACCGCCTGCGCCGCGCCGTAGCCGGCAAGAAACTCATCCGGTGTGACCCAGCCCGGCGCGACAGTTTCGGCCTGCAACAGCGGCAGCACAACATGCCCGCCCCCGAAAACCAGCGATCCCGCCCGATAGAAGCTGTCGATGACGGCCAGCGCCTGACTTTGGCCCGCGACCAGCGGCAGAATGGCCAGAAGCCCCAGAAAGGCGACAATCGCCCCGAGAGCAGCCCGGCGCGAGACAGGGATGGTGACATGTCCGCTGACAGGCGCCGCCGTCCCGCGTCCCAGCGCCAGACCCAGAACCGCGCCCAGAGCGATGGCGCCGATCATGCCGAAGGCCCCCGGCAGGAAAGCCAGCATCACCACGGCACTTGCCGCGATCGCCGCACGCTCTCGATCAGGACAGAGGCTTTTTGCCATGCCCCAGACCGCCTGCGCCACGATCGCCACCGCGACAATCTTCAATCCGTGAAGCGCGCCATTGCCGACCTGCCCGGAAATGCCGGTCGCGGTCATGGCAAAGACCAGCAGCACCAGCGCCGAAGGAAGCGTGAAGGCGGTGAAAGCCGCCAGCGCCCCCAGCCAACCCGCCCGCATCATCCCGATCGCGAAGCCTGTCTGGCTTGAGGTCGGGCCGGGCAGGAACTGGCACAATGCCACCAGATCGGCATAGGCGGCGTCACTCAGCCATTTGCGCCGCGTCACCACCTCGTCGCGGAAATAGCCCAGATGCGCAATCGGACCGCCAAAGCTGGTCAGGCCCAGCTTCAGGAAGGTTGAAAAGACCTCTCCCGGCGTTCCTTGCCGAGGGCGCGCTTCGGTCATCCGCATATGGTCCGTCATCCTGTTCCTGCTGTCATCGGGTCCGGACATTCTGCACCCTGCGCGAAAGCCGGCTCAGGCCTCAAGGCCGAAACTGCGGTCTTTCCCCTCGCGCCCGGCTGCCCTAACACTGTGCCCCAACAGCAGAACAGAGGCCAAGCGGATGAACTGGAACCCGAACGGAACCCCCCGGAAGCCGGATTTTCTGGGCATCGGGGCGCAGAAGGCGGGCACCACTTGGCTCTCGCAGATGCTGTCGCAGCATCCCGATATCTGGACGCCACCCTTCAAGGAGGTGCAGTTCTTCAACCACCTCTTCATCGAGGAGCATCGCAGCTGGCTCGGCTGGCACTACAAGCGCGCCAAGGCGAATATCGAGAAGCGCTATGTCGCGCGGGACGAGGAAGTCCCGGCCGAGATGCAGCGCTACCTGAGCCGCGTCACGCGTGAGCCGATGTTCACGAACCATTGGTACAAGACCGTCTTCTCGCCCACGCCCGAAGGAGGCCATGCGATCGACGTGACGCCGGAATATTCGACGCTGCCCGCCGAGGGGGTCGAATATGTCGCGAAGTTCCTGCCCGAGGCGAAGTTCATCTATATCATCCGCCACCCGGTCGATCGCGCGATCTCGCAGCTCAAGATGAACCTGACGCGGGCAAGGCGCAAACCCGCCTCGGTCGAGGATTGGCTGGCCGAGGTCGAGGATCCGGTGCTGATGGATCGCGGCGATTACATGACCTATGTGCCGCGCTGGAACGCGCATTTCGGGCCGGACCGGCTGCTCTACATGCCCTTCGGCCTGATCGCCAGCGACCCGCTGACCTTCCTGCGCCGGGTCGAGGAGTTCCTTGGCCTCAAGCCCTTCGACTATCGCGAGATGGGCAAGAAGGTCTTTGCCACCGACCGCTCGCTCTCGGTGCCGGACAAGGCGCGCGCCCGCCTGCGCGAGAAGCTGGAGGGGCAGTTCACCTTCCTCGACGAGACCTTCGGCAAGGAGTTCACGTCGCAGTTCCGCTAGGCCCGGCCTTTTCCTTTCGCCGCCACTGCACTACATAGCCGCCAAACCCATAGAGATTTCATTCGAACGAGGAACGATCATGGCCTCCTACCAGTATGTCTATCACATGGACGGGGTGTCCAAGACCTATCCCGGCGGCAAGAAGGTGTTCGAGAACATCCACCTGAACTTCCTGCCCGGCGTGAAGATCGGCGTTGTCGGCGTGAACGGCGCCGGTAAGTCCACGCTGCTCAAGGTGATGGCGGGCATGGACAAGGACTTTCAGGGCGAGGCCTGGGCCGCCAAGGGCGCCCGCGTCGGCTATCTGCCGCAGGAGCCCTATCTGGACCCGCAACTGAACGTCCGCGCCAATGTGATGGAAGGCGTCAAGTCCAAGCAGGCCAAGCTGGACCGCTACAACGAACTGGCGATGAACTACTCGGACGAGACCGCCGACGAGATGGCGCGTCTTCAGGACGAGATCGACGCCGAGAACCTGTGGGATCTGGACAATCAGGTCGACATCGCGATGGAAGCCCTGCGCTGCCCGCCCGATGACGCCGATGTCGAAACCCTCTCGGGCGGCGAGCGTCGCCGCGTCGCGCTGTGCAAGCTGCTGCTTGAAGCGCCCGACATGCTGCTGCTGGACGAACCGACCAACCACCTCGACGCCGAGACGATCGCCTGGTTGCAGAAGCACCTGATCGACTACAAGGGCACGATCCTGACCGTGACCCACGACCGCTATTTCCTCGACGACATCACCACCTGGATCCTCGAGCTGGAGCGCGGCCGGGGCATCCCGCATGAGGGCAACTATTCCTCGTGGCTGGAGGCGAAGGCCAAGCGCGTCGCGCAGGAAGCGCGCGAGGACAAGTCCAAGCAGAAGGCGATGGAGAAGGAGCTGGAATGGATCCGCGCCGGGGCAAAGGCCCGTCAGGCGAAATCCAAGGCCCGGATCTCGGCCTATAACAAGATGGCCGACGAATCGGTCAAGGAACTGGTCGGCAAGGCCCAGATCGTCATTCCGCACGGCCCGCGCCTTGGCGGCAAGGTGATCGAGGTCGAGGGCCTGAAGAAGCACATGGGCGACAAGCTCCTGATCGAGAACCTCTCGTTCAGCCTGCCGCCGGGCGGCATCATCGGCGTGATCGGCCCGAACGGCGCGGGGAAATCCACGCTGTTCAAGATGCTGACCGGCAACGAGGAACCCGATGAGGGCACGATCGTGATCGGTGACACGGTGAAGATGTCCTATGTCGACCAATCGCGCGACAGCCTCGACCCGGACAAGAACGTCTGGGAGGAAATCTCGGGCGGGGCCGAGGTGATCGAGCTTGGCGACGCGCAGGTGAACAGCCGCAACTATGTCGGCTCGTTCAACTTCAAGGGCGGCGACCAGCAGAAGAAGGTCGGCCTGCTTTCGGGCGGTGAACGCAACCGCGTCCACATGGCGAAGCTGCTGAAATCCGGCGGCAACCTGCTGCTCCTCGACGAACCGACCAACGACCTCGACGTCGAGACGCTGCAGGCGCTGGAAGCCGCGATCGAGAATTTTGCCGGCTGCGCGATCATCATCTCGCACGACCGCTTCTTCCTCGATCGGCTCTGCACCCATATCCTCGCCTTTGAGGGCGACGCCCATGTCGAATGGTTCGAGGGCAACTTCGAGGATTACGAGGCCGACAAGATCCGCCGCCTCGGCCCGGATTCGGTCGAACCGAAGCGCGTGAAATACAAGAAGTTCACCCGCTGATGATCAGGGGCCGCCCGGTTGGGCGGCCCTTTTTCCTTGCCGCAGGCCCGGCGCCTTCGTGGTTTATTCTTCCAAAGAAAATCAACCCTAGGTAGAGTCACCCATGTCGCAGGAACATGGGGAGCCGAGAATGGGCAAGGGCAGATTTTCCGAACTGGGCCATGACATCAAACTGGTGATCTGGGACCTTGACGAGACGTTCTGGCAGGGCACCCTCTCGGAAGGCGGCGTGAAGGCGGTCGCGGCCCATGTGGCGATGGTCCGCACCCTGGTCGAGCGCGGCATCATGTGCTCGATCTGCTCGAAGAACGATTTCGAGGCGGCGCGCGCGAAGCTGGTCGAGCTGGGCGTGTGGGAGCTGTTCGTCTTTCCCCATATCGACTGGACCCCCAAGGGTGCAGCGGTGCAGAGGATGCTGAACCGGATGGCTCTCCGGCCCGAGAACGCGCTGTTTCTGGACGACAATCACCTGAACCTCGAGGAAGTCCGCTATTTCTGCCCCGGTATCGCCTGCGCCGATGCAAAGGGCGCGACGAATGGCGCGGGCCCGGATTTGTCGGCGCTGCTCGATCTGCCGCAATGCAAGGGCAAGGACGACCGCGACCTGAGCCGCCTCTCGCAATACCGGCTGATGGAGGCGCGCGCGGCCGACCAGACCTCCGGCGGTCTTTCGAACGAGGATTTCCTGCGCCAGTCGGGGATCGAGGTTCGGATCATCAGCGATCTGGACGGCCACATGGACCGGGTCATCGAACTGATCAACCGCACCAACCAGCTGAATTTCACCAAGCAGCGCGTCCATGACGACGCCCAGCGGGCCGAGCTGGACGAGCTTTTGCGCATCCCCGGTGTCCATGCCGGGCTGGTCGAGGTCAGGGACCGCTATGGCGATTACGGGATCGTCGGCTTCTTCTGCATCCGCACGCGTTTCAACGGCGCGGTGGTGCATCACTTCGCCTTCTCCTGCCGGACCCTCAATATGGGGGTGGAGCAATGGGTCTGGGACCTTCTCGGCCGACCGGAGATCGAAGTGGTCGGGCCGGTCGCGAACGGCCTCGATGCGCCCGCCGAGGTGGACTGGATCCGTCAGGTGACAGAGTTCGGCGAGCCTGCCGCCGCCGGATCGGGCCGCAGCCTGATCCTTGTCGGCGGCTGCGACCTGCAGCAGGTTTCCTTCTATTGCGGTGCGCGGCGGACCGAGTTCGTGAACAAGCAGGACGATCAGGGGGTGATCGTGCGCTATGACGATGCGGGGTTCCTTCTGAACCCCCGCGATCCGTCGCTGGCGCAGAACTGGGTCATGCAGCATGTCGCGGGCCACAGCCTGCGCGACATGCTTGCGGCGGATGAGGGGTTTGCGGCCTCGGACGTGATCATCCTGTCGATGTTCTTCTCCTTCCACACCCAGAACATGTTCACGCATGAGGGGATGCAGCAGCCCGACCGCTACCTCGTCACCATCCCGCCGAAGCGGCTGGCGGCGCTGACCCGCGATCCGCGCCTGTCGATCAGGATGCTGCGCGCGCTGCGCCACCTCAGGCTCTCGCTGGAGCAGCGGCTGGACCTGATGCGCGCGGCCTTCGGGCGGGTCCATGCGCTGAAGCGCAAGGATGCGCGGCTTTTCGTGCTGGGCGTCTCCGTGAAGGGCGAACAGGCGCAGCGCACCATTGAGGACCGGCAGGCCTATAACCGCATGTGCCGCGAGTTCTGCCTTGCCCATCCGGGGGCCGAGTTCATCGACGTGGACGAGGTCGTCCCGGCGGGCGAGTTCGTGGACAGCGACCACTATACCCGCACCGGCTATTTCCGCATTGCCGAGCGGATCAACAGCGCCACTGACGCGACGGATGGCCTGCGGCAGGCCGGTTGAGCTAACCCTCGCCCCGCGCCACCGGCTGCCAGGGCAGTTCGGCCGGGGCATGGGCCCATTCCTGCGCTCGGAAACTTTCCCAGATCCCCGCCTCGCCGATCGGACCGGTCGCGTGAACCTCCGCCTCGGCCCTTCGCTCTTTGCCGCGCCGGGGGCGGGGGCTTCGGGAAATCAGCCCGGCCTTGATCGCCCGCTGCTGGATCTGGCGGGCGATGGGGTTGGCTTCGGCCCCACCAAGTGCTGCGACCAGCCGGGGGATCAGGCCCGCGCGCCGCCTTTCGATGAGGCGGTTGGCCAGACCGTTGACGAACCACGGCAGGCTCCGGCCCTGCCTGCACGCGGTCTGGAAGCTGGCCGGGGTCAGTTCGTCCGTCACGGCCTGCCGCATGACGGTCGAGAGCACCCCCGCGCGGCGCAGGAACAGGGCCGATTTATGGCCGGAATAGCGGGCGGGAAGAGGGACCGCGTTTGGCGCATCGAAACGCCGGACATGGCGGCTGTCGGGGTCGAAATGGGGGTCGTAGACCAGCCATACCTTGCGGGCGCTGCGGCTCTCCTCGGCGCCGTCGGCGAAAGGCCCGCTCCAATCCGACTTGCGGCCGATCGAGAAGCGCTGCTCCCACGGGACCAGCTGCTTGCCCAGCGTCGATTGGGGCGAGAAGGCGATGACATCGCAGCCCGGCGCCAGCGACGCGAAAGCGCAGGCGGCATAGCCCCCCATCGAGGTTCCCGTCATGATCACCCGCCGGAAGCGGCGGAACAGCCCGGCATCGGCCAGCCGCCGCATCTCGGCGAACAGCGCCTCGTCCCTGAACCAGCTTGGGCGGAAGGCGAGGATGCCCAGTTGCGACCAGCCGTTCCGGGCCACGAAATCATAACCCCAGGGATTGCGGTCCATCGCCTCGTCCCGTGCCGAGGACAGGTTGTCGAAGCTGACCAGCAGGTGATCGGTGCTGCGCTCGGCCAGCAGGACGGCATGATCGCCGAGGGACTGGTAGAATCCCTTGCCGGAGGTGCTGCGGAAATCGACCAGCCATTGCGGCGCGCGGGCGGCGGAAGGCTCGGACGGCTCGCCGTCCAGATCCGCATCGTCCTCGTCTTCCCCAGCATCGCGCCTGTCCAGCACCGGATAATCCCCCGAAGTCGTTGTTTCGGAAGGCTATCACAGGAAATTCGGATTATGCAACCATAGGTTGATCAGTCTTTTACCCATTCCCACGGACGGGTGAACTGGCCCATGCATTCGGCGACGATGCTGTCATCGACCTCGCTCTTGCGGACAAGATGCGCGACAAGGCCGCGCTTCTTGTCCTCGATGACCTCGGCGACCTCGGCCGGGATGCCCGCCTTGGCCAGCGCCGCGCCATAGACGCGCTTGATCGCCAGCTTGCGCAGGTCGGGCTTGAAGATCTTGCCCACCGCCGTCTTGGGCAATTCGACCATGACCTCGATATGCTTGGGGATCGCCGCGCGCTCGTGGATATGCTCGCGCGCGTGTTTCGTCAGTTCCTCGATGCTGACCACCGCACCGGGAACCAGTTCGACATAGGCGCAGGGCAGCTCGCCCGCGAAGCTGTCGGGCTGGCCGATCGCGCCGACGAAGGCAACCTTGGGATGCGAGAGCAGCGCGTCCTCGATCATGGCGGGGTCGATATTGTGGCCGCCCCGGATGATCAGATCCTTGGCCCGGCCGGTGATCCACAGATAGCCGTCGCCGTCCAGCCGGCCCAGATCGCCGGTGCGCAGGAAGCGGCCCTCGGCGAAAAGCTCGTGGTTCTTGTCGGCCTCGGTATAGGTCGAGCCCTCGAAGACGCCGGGGCTGGCGATGCAGATCTCGCCGATCTCGTCGGTCTTGCATTCCTCATAGCCGTCGGGCGTGCGGCGCAGGATGCGGACATGGGTATAGGGCAAAGGCAGGCCGACCGAGCCGACTTTCTTCAACCCGTCGATCGGGTTGCAGGACACAAGACAGGTCGCTTCGGTCAGGCCGTAGCCCTCGGCGATTTCCACCCCGGTGGCGGCCTTGAAGCGGTTGTAAAGCTCGATCGGCAGCGGGGCCGAGCCGGAGATCGCGGTCTTCAGCGATGACACATCGGCATCGACCGGGCGGTTCATCAGGGCCGAAATCGCGGTCGGCACGGTGATCAGGAAGGTCGCCTCCCACCGCTCGATCAGCTTCCAGAAATTCGCGAAGACCCCTTCACCGCGATAGCCGGCGGGCGTCGGCATCACCAGTTGCGCGCCCGAGGCGATGCAGGACATCAGGACCGGATAGGCCGCGAAGACATGGAACATCGGCAGCGGACACATCAGCACGTCCTGTTCGGTGAACAGAAGCCGCGAACCCAGCCAGCCGTTATAGATCATCCCCGATTGCTTATGCTGCGCGACCTTGGGCGTTCCGGTGGTGCCGCCGGTGTGGAAATAGGCGGCGACGCGGTCGCCCTCGGGCTCGTCGAAATTCAGGCGGTTGTGGCGCTGCGCGCTCGCGCAGGCCTCGAAATCAAGGTATTTTGCCTCGTTGCGGACGGTCAGCTTGGGACGCAGGAAGGGGATCGCCAGCCGCTTCAACCCGGCGAGGTTCGGGCGCAGATCGACCTGCAGCACCGCCTTGACATCCGGGGCCTGGGCCACGGCATCGGCGACCTTCTGGGCCACATCGGATTTCGGGAAGGGCTTCAGCGTCACCACGACCTTGGCCCGCGTCTCGCGCAGGATGCCCGCGATCTGCTCGGCATCGAGGAGGGGGTTGATCGGATTGACGATGCCCGCCGTCGCCCCGGCCAGCAGCACGATGGGCGTCTCAAGCGCATTGGGCAGCAGATAGGCCACGACATCCTCGGGACCGACGCCCAGCGACCGGAACAGGTTCGCGGTTTCGGTCACGCGCTCATGCACCTCGTTCCAGGTCAGCGTGCGCGCCTTCGATTTCGGGTCCGAGAGAAGCTGGAAGCCGATCGCGGGACGGTTGGGAAAGCGGTCGCGGGTCCGGCTGAGCATCTGGTAGATGGAAGCTGGCAATTCCCTCTGCTCATAAGGCATCTCGGCCTCGACCGCATTGCGGTCAGCGGCAGTTGCGAACTTGGCCATGACTTCTCCTCCCAGTCGTGCGACGGGCGCCCCCGTGACGTCGAAGAATGTGCCAGAAAACATCGTCCGGGCAAGGGGTAGGCCCCCGCCCGGAACGGATCGCAACGCAGCGTCAGCCGGGGGTTAACCCTGCGGAATACGCAGGGTCTGGCCGGGATAGATCTTGTCGGGATCGCTGAGCATCGGCTTGTTGGCCTCGAAGATCTCGTGGTAGCGGCCGGCCTTGCCCAGATATTGCGCCGCAATCTGCGAGAGCGTCTCGCCCTTCTTCACGGTATGGAACAGCGGGGGCTTCGCATCGGCTGCCGGGGCCGCGCCCGGTTCCTCGGCCAGTTCGACATGGGCGATGCCCTTGATGTTGCCAAGCGCGAGGATCAGCTTCTCAAGCGTTTCCTGATCGCGGGCCTTGCCCTTGATGATCACGGTGTCGCCGCCGCGCAGCGTCAGATGCACGTCCTTGGCGGTCAGCCCCAGATCGGCCAGTTCCTTCTTCAGTGCGGCGACCTTGCGGTCGGTATCGCTTTCGGCAGCGGCCTGCGCCGCCGGGGCAGCGGGCGCCTCCGCCGCCTTCGCCTCCGATCCGAAGACCGATTTGCCCGCGTCCTTCACGAAATCCCAGATAGCCATGTTCCACCCTTTCCGCTTTGGTGCAGCACGGAAACGCCAATTCCCCCCGAGGGTTCCTTGCGGGTCGAAGCCGCCGTGTCAGTCGCCGGCTTCGGCGGGTTCAAGCCCTTCGGTGAATTGCAGCCGGGCCAGCCGGGCATAAAGACCACCTTGCGCAACCAACTCGTCATGGCGGCCCTGTGCGATGATCCGGCCGTGATCGAAGACGACGATCCGGTCCGCCTTCTTCACCGTCGCCAGCCGGTGCGCGACGATGATCGTCGTGCGGCTGCGCGCCAGTTCCTCGACCGCCGATTGCACCAGCCGCTCGGATTCCGCATCAAGCGCGCTCGTCGCCTCGTCGAGCAGCAGGATCGGAGCGTCGCGCAGGATGGCGCGGGCGATCGCGATGCGCTGCCTTTGCCCGCCCGACAGCATCACCCCACGCTCGCCAACCGGGCTGTCATAGCCCTGCGGCAGGGCGGTCAGGAAATCATGGGCATGGGCGGCGCGGGCGGCGTCCTCGACCTCGGCATCCGAGGCCGAGGGGCGGCCGAAGCGGATGTTCTCGCGCGCTGTCCCGGCAAAGATCACCGGGTCTTGCGGAACCAGCGCGATCTCCTGCCGGAAATCGGCGCGGGCCATGTCGCTGAGGTCGATGCCGTCGATCATCACCCGGCCATGCGCCGGATCCCAGAAGCGTTGCACGAGCTGCACCACGGTGGTCTTGCCCGCGCCGGAGGGGCCGACCAGCGCCACCGTCTCGCCCGGCGGGATGTCGAGGGTCACGCCTTCCAGCGCCGAGGTGTCGGGGCGCGAGGGATAGTGGAAGGTCACGTCCTCGAAGCGGATGCCGCCTTTCGCGGGACGGGGCAGGGGGACCGGATCGGCGGGATCGGTCAGCGGATCCTCGGCGCTCAGCAGCTCGGTCAGCCGCTCGGCCGCGCCGGCCGCGCGCTGCAACTCGCCCCAGATCTCGGAAAGCGCGCCGGTGGCGCCCGAGACCAGCACCGCATAGATCACGAACTGCACCAGTTCGCCCGCGCTCATCGCGCCGGTGCGGACGTCGCGCGCGCCCACCCAGAGGATGCCGAGCACGCCCGAGAAGATCAGGAAGATCACGATGACCGTCATCACGGTGCGGGTCTTGACGCGGCGCAAGGCCACGTCTAGCGACTTCTCGGTCACGTCGCGAAAGCGGCGGCGGGTGGCCCCTTCCTGCGTGAAGGCCTGGATCGTCTGCACCGAGAGCAGGCTTTCCGAGGCCGCGCCCGAGCTTTGCGCGATCCAGTCCTGGTTCTCGCGCGACATGCGGCGCAGGCGGCGGCCCAGCACGATGATCGGGACCACGACCAGCGGCACCAGAAGCAGGACCAGCCCGGACAGCTTGATCGAGGTCCAAGCCAGCATCGCCATGCCGCCCGCGAGGATCATCAGGTTCCTCAGCGCGATCGAGACCGAGGAGCCGATCACCGACTGGATCAGCGTCGTGTCGGTGGTGATGCGGCTGATGATCTCGCCCGTCATCACGCGTTCGTAGAAGGCGGGGCTGAGGCCGATGACGCGGTCGAATACCGCCTCGCGGATATCGGCCACCACACGCTCGCCCAGCCGGGTGACAAGGTAATAGCGCAAACCCGTCCCCAGCGCGAGCAACGCGACGATCGCCAGCGCCGCGCCGAAATACTGGTCGAGGAGATGGGCGCCCGCGTCGAAGCCATCGACCACGCGCCGCACCGCCAGCGGCAGGACAAGGCTGATCGCCGCCGTCACCGCCAGCGCCACCGTGGCCGCGAACAGCAGCCGCCGATAGGGCCGCACAAAGGGCCAGAGCGCACGAAGCGCGCCCATGTGTTTCGTCGTCGGGCGATCGGCGATCATCTGCGGGCCGCGTGCCATTCTTCCTCCCCCCGGGCCGCCGCTCGGGCCGCCCGCCGTCTTTCGGTCAGACCGGGCTGGTGCCGCCCACGAGTTCCAGGATCACGTCCCATTCCGCATCCGAGACCGGCTGCACGGACAGGCGCGAATTGTTTACGAGCACCATCTCGGCCAGCCGCTTTTCGGACTTGGCGTCATCGAGGCTGATCGGCCGCTCGACGCGGGCCACCGCCTTGATGTCGACGCATTCCCAGCGCGGGTCGTCGGTGGTCGAATCCGGATGGGCCTCGGCCACGACCTCGCAGATGCCGACGATCTCCTTGCCGATGTTCGAGTGGTAGAAGAACCCCCGCTCGCCCACCTTCATCGCGCGCATGTTGTTGCGGGCCTGATAGTTGCGCACGCCGTCCCATTGCTCGCCCTTCGCGCCCTTGGCGATCAGGTCGTCGAAGCTGAAGACATCGGGCTCGGACTTGAAGAGCCAATGTGCCATCAGCCGATCACCTTGCGCCATTCGATCACTTCGACCGAGGTGAAGAGCCCGGCCTGCGCATAGGGGTCCTTCGCTGCCCATTCGGCCGCCGCTTCGCGGTCCCCGGCCTCGATCACCACCAGCGAGCCGCAGGGGTCGCCGTTCTCGATCAGGGGGCCGGCGAACTGCACGGCCGAGGTCTCGGCCATATAGGCAAGGTGGCTGGGGCGGGTATCGACGCGGGTTTGCAGATGGCCGGGCTTGTCACGGCAGATCAGGGCGAAAAGCGGCATCATTCCTCCTTCAGGGGACGGTTCAGCAAAATGTCGAGCGCATGTTCCATGGCGACGCGCCCCTCGGCAAGGCCCGCGACCAGCGTTGAAACGGGAAGCTCTACCTTGAGTTTCGGGGCCAATGCGGCGACGGCGCGGGCGGTGGCCGAACCCTCGACCGTGGTGCCGGGGGCAAAGTCGCGCCCCGCGCCAAGCGCCAGCCCATAGCGGAAGTTGCGCGATTGTTCCGAGGTGCAGGTCAGCACCAGATCGCCGAGGCCGGAAAGCCCGCTCAGCGTCTCGGGGCGGGCGCCAAGCGCGGTGGCAAGGCGCACCATCTCGGCGAAGCCGCGGGTAATGACGCTGGCACGCGCGCTGTTGCCATAGCCCGCGCCGATCGCGGCGCCCGCGGCAATGGCGATCACGTTCTTCAGCGCGCCACCCAGTTCCGCGCCGGTCACATCGGTCGTGCGGTAAAGCCGCAGATTTCCGGTCGAAAGCTGGTGCTGGAGGGATTGCGCCGCCGCCGCGTCCTCGCAGGCGAGGGTCAGGGCCGTCGGCAGGCCGCGCGCGATGTCGGCGGCGAAGCTCGGTCCGGTCAGGACCGCAACCGTCGCGCCGGGGCAGGCCGCGCGGATCAGGGCGGTCGGGCCGGTCAGCGTGGCAAGGTCGATGCCCTTGGCGCAACTGACGAGGTTGCGGCCGTCGAGCAGGGCCGCATGGTCGCCGAGGAAGCCGCCCAACACCTGCGCCGGCAGCGCCAGCAGCACGGTTTCGGCCGTGGCCTCCTGCGGGTCGTCGGTCAGGCGCAGGCCATCGGGCAGCTTGACGCCGGGCAGGCGCGGATTTTCCCGCACCGCCGCCCAGCCCATGTCCCGGCCCCAGAGGGTGACGTCGGCATTCCCCGAAAGCGCCACCGCCAATGCGGTTCCGAAGGCGCCCGCGCCGATCACGCAGATGCTCATGCCTTGGCCCCGCGTTTGCCCGCGCCCAGCATCGGCGCGGCCTTTTTGTCGAGCGGCCAGCGCGGGCGCGCGGCCAACTCCAGCCCGTCGCGATGGCCGGCCCTGAAGGCCTCGATCCCGGCCCATGCGATCATCGCGGCATTGTCGGTGCAAAGCGCGAGCGGCGGGGCGACGAAACTGGCTCCAGCCTCAGCCGCGACCTTTTGCAGGGCGGCGCGGAGGGTCTGGTTCGCGGCGACCCCGCCCGCCACCGCCAGCACCGGGGCAGGGGCGGCGGCCAGCGCGCGGCGGGTCTTTTCGGCCAGCACATCGGCCACGGCGGCCTGAAAGCCCGCGCAGATATCGGCGCGATCCTGTTCATGCAGCCCGCCTTGCGCCGCGACCAGCTCGTCCCGCTGGCGCAGCACGGCGGTCTTCAGGCCCGAAAAGCTCATGTCGCAGCCGGGGCGGTCAAGCAGCGGGCGCGGAAAGTGGAAGCGTCGCGGATCGCCGTCGCGCGCGGCCTTCTCGACCTCGGGACCGCCGGGTTGCGGCAGGCCCAGAAGCTTCGCGACCTTGTCGAAAGCCTCGCCCGGCGCGTCGTCGATGGTGCCGCCGAGCCGGGTGAAATCCTCCGGCCCCGCGACCGAGAGGAACTGGCAATGCCCGCCCGAGACCAGCAGCATGAGATAAGGATAGCCCACGCCGTCGGTCAGGCGCGGGGTCAGGGCGTGGCCGGCAAGGTGGTTGACGCCGACCAGCGGCAGCCCGCTGCCGACGGCGAGGCCCTTGGCCAGCATCACGCCCGACAGCACGCCGCCGATCAGCCCCGGCCCTGCGGTCACGGCGATCCCGTCAAGGTCGGAGAGGCTGAGACCGGCTTCGGCCAGCGCCTCCTCGACGCAGAGGTCCAGTTTCTCGGCATGGGCGCGGGCAGCGATCTCGGGCACGACGCCGCCGAATTCGGCATGAAGCGCGGATTGCCCGGCCACGACCGAGGCAAGGATGGTGCCGTCGCTCTGCACCACCGCCGCAGCCGTGTCGTCGCAACTGCTCTCGATGCCCAGAAAGGTCAGTGACATGCTTATCCTTGTTCCCGCGCCGCCAACGGCCTAGGCATGATCAACTAACACCTGACCGGGGCGATTGCCATGCCGCCGACCATATTGCTGACCCGGCCCGCAGAGTCGGCGCGGCGCTTTGCCGCGGAGCTGGCGGCGCTGGACCTGCCGGTCGTGATCTCTCCCATCATCGAGATCGTCCCGGTCGCCCATGACGGGGACGCGGCTGCGGTTGCGCAGGGCCTCGTCTTCACCTCTGCCCATGCCGTGCCGTCCGCAGGCGCGGGACGGGGTCGCCCGGCGATCTGCGTCGGTCCCGCCACGGCGGCGGCGGCACGGGCGGCGGGCTTTCGCGTGACCGAGGGGCCGGGCGATGCCGCCGGCATGATGCCCATGCTCGCGGATCTTGGGCCGGGCTGGCTGCATCTGCGCGGCCGCCATATCGCCCGCGAATTGCCGGTGCCGGGCCTCGTCGTCTATGACCAGCGACCGGTTCCGCTCTCGGGTCAGGCGCTGGAGTTGCTGGCGGGGACTGGTCCGGTCATTTTGCCGCTGTTCTCGCCCCGCTCCGCCCGCCTTCTCGCGGCGGCGGTAGCGGAGGCGCGCGCGCCCCTCTGGCTTGTCGCGATCAGCCCGGCGGCGCGCGACGCATGGGGCGGGAAGGCCGCGCGGATCGAGGTCGCGCCGAGCCCCGATGCCGTCGGGATGCGGCACGCCGCCGCAGTGCTGGCCGGCACGGAACATTCGCTCCGACGGCGGGTTGAGACGCCGTCAGGTGGCGACTAGACTGCCTTTGATGCAGGTCCCGGTCGCGCCGAGCCAAATCCGCTCAGCAGGGAAGGGCATCGGGTCGAGGGCCGGAAGAAAACGGGGAAGAGAACAGTGAACGAGCCAGAAAAAACGCCGGGCGAAGCGCCCGCAACCCCCGGAAAAGACGCAAGGAAGCATCCGGTCTCCGGTGCGGTGATCGAAAGCCGTCCGATCGTGTCGGGCCGCAAGGCCGCAGACGCCCCGGCTGACGCCAAGCCGCCCGTCGAATCGTCGCTGGTCGGCAAGCCGGGGGCGACGAAGCCCGCCGCGAAGCGGGCGGCCGACGCGGCGAAGCCCGCAGAGACGAAGCCCGCACCCGGCAAGGATCAGTCCAAGCCCGAAAGCGCGCCGCCAGCGGCGGTCGCCGCCTCGGCCACCAGCACCGCGCCGAAGCCGGTCGAGACGCGGGTGGAGATCCGTCGGGCTGGCTTCTTCCCCCTCTTTCTGGGTGGCATCGTCGCCGCCGGGCTTGGCGCCGGGGCGGCCTATTGGGCGATTCCACACCTGCCGCCCTCGCTGCGTCCGGGCGACGCCGTGGACCCCGCCGCCCAGATCGAGGCGGCGCGGACAGCCGGGGCAGAGGCCGCGACGGCCCAGATCACCGCGCAATCCGATGCCCTGACCGGACGCGCAGCCGAGGCGGGGGCGGATGCCGCGCGTCAGGTGCTGGCGGATTCCACCCCCTCCGCCGCGCCGGAAATCCCGGCCGCGCTGACCGACCGCATCGCCGCGCTGGAAAAGGGCCTCTCCGACCTTGGCAGCCGCCCCGCCCCGCAGCCGGTTGAGCCCGCCTTGCCCGCAGAGCCGGGTGTCGCGGCGCCTGTGCCCGCAGGTCCCCCCGGCGTGACGCAGGAGGCGCTGGATGCTCTGGCCGCCCGCGTGAACGAACAACAGGCCCGGATCGACGAACTGGCCGCGCGCCCGGTCGTGGACCCGGCCACCGCCGAGCAGGTCCAGACCTTGGCCCGGCAGGCAGAGGAATTGCAGCAAAGCACCGTCGACGCGAACCGCCGCGCGCAGGCGGCCACCGCCGCCGCAGCACTTCAGGCCGCGATCGAGACCAATGCTCCCCGCGATCAGGCGCTTGCCGATCTTGGGGCGGCGGGGGTCGAGGTTCCGGCCATCCTCAAGGGCGATGTGCCGCGGCTTGACCAGTTGCGGGCCGAGTTCCCGGCGGCAGCCCGGGACGGGCTTCGCGTCTCGATCGAGGCGCAGTCCGGCACCGGTGGCGCCATGCAGACGATCGGGAATTTCCTGCGCGTGCAGACCGGTGCCCGTTCTATCGAACCGCGCGATGGCAGCGATCCCGATGCCGTGCTGTCGCGCGCCAATGCCGCCGTCGAGGCAGGCGACATCAGCGACGCGCTGACCGAGATCGGCACCCTGCCCGAGGCGGGTCAGCAGGCGATGGCGGGCTGGACCGCGAAGGCTGCCACCTGGGTCGAGGCGAATGCCGCGCTTGGCGCCCTCGCGGCCGGCAGCAGGTAAGGAACACGCCATGTTGCTGTCTGCTCTCAAGATCCTGATGTTCTTCGCGGTGGTCCTGGTGATTGCGCTGGGTGCCCGCCAACTGGCCGAGAACGGTCACGGCCTGCGCATGGTCTATGACGGGACGGAATATGTCCTCGGACCGCTGCAACTGCTGATCGGCGTGATCCTGCTTTGCCTGCTGGGCTGGCTGGTGGTGAAGCTGGTCGGCCTCGCGCTGGCCTTCATCCGCTTCCTCGTCGGCGACGAAACCGCCATCAACCGCTATTTCGCCCGCTCGCGCGAGCGTAAGGGCTATGAGGCGCTGTCCGAAGGGATGCTCGCCGTCGCCTCGGGCGAGGGGCGGCTGGCGCAGGACAAGGCCGGTCGCGCCGCCAAGTTCCTGAAAAAGCCGCATCTGACCGACCTTCTGGCGGCGCAGGCCGCCGAGGTCGCGGGCGACAGGCGCAAGGCCGGAGAGATCTATCGCCGCCTGCTCGGCGATGACCGCACCCGCTTTGTCGGCATTCGCGGGCTGATGCGGCAGAAGCTGGACGAGGGCGACACCCATACCGCCCTGAAACTGGCCGAAAAGGCCTATGCGCTGAAGCCGAAACATACCGATCTGCAGGACACGCTGCTTGAACTCCAGACCCGCGAGGGGGACTGGAAGGGCGCGCGCGCGGTCCTGAAGGACAAGCGCAAGCAGGGGCAACTGCCGCAGGATGTGCATATCCGGCGCGATGCGGTTCTGGCGCTGAAGGAAGCCTCGGAGGTTCTGGCCGAGGGCAATTCGATCAGCGCGCGCGAGGCCGCGATCTCGGCCAACCGGGCCAGTCCCGACCTGATCCCGGCCGCCGTTCTGGCGGCGCGCAGCTATATCGCGCAGAACGACCTCCGCAACGCGAGCCGGGTGCTGCAAAAGACCTGGAGCGTGCGGCCCCATCCCTCGATCGCCGCGACCTATGCCGAGATCGTCCCGGACGAGACCCCCGCCGCGCGCCTGCGCCGGTTCGATGACCTGATCGCCAAGAACCCGGATGACGAGGAATCGCATTTGCTGCGCGCGGAACTGCTGCTCGCGGTCGAGGATTTCCCCGGTGCGCGCCGCGCGCTTGGCGATCTGGCGCAGAAGCATCCGACGGTGCGCTCGCTTTCCATCCTCGCCGCGGTCGAGCGGGGCGAGGGCAGCGACGATTCCGTCGTGCGCGGCATCCTCGCCAAGGCGATGGTGGCCAGCCGCGGCCCGCAATGGGTCTGCGACAAATGCCATAACGTCATGGCCGACTGGGCGCCGGTCTGCGACAGCTGCGGCGGCTTCGACACCCTGACCTGGCGCGAGCCGGACCGGGGCACCGCCTCGGCCGGGATCGTGCAGAACAGCGTCGAGCTGCTGCCCTTGCTGGTCGGATCGCCAAAAGCGGCGCCTGAACAGCCTCCGGCCCCCGCAACCGAGCCTGCGGCCAAGCCCGCCCCCGTGTCGCCGAAGCCCGCCGAGGAGGAGGTGGTGGCGAAAGTCGCCCCCGGCATGGTGCCGCGCGAATCGGATTATCGCCGGGTGACGCCGCTTCATGCCGAGCCGGCGATGACGGTGACCGACCCCGAGCCGGCGCCACCGGAACCCGCGAAACCGGCACCGGTCAGCGCCGTCACGCCGATCCGGAACCTCGAGGCGAGCGAGATGGACATCCTGCCGGTGCGCCCCGATGTCGAGCCGCCGGAAGACGATCCCCGCATCATGGGGAAAAAGTACTGATCCCCCCTTTTCGCCCGCGCCGGAACCTGCTATCCGGCGCGGCACGCGAGAAGTGCCGGTGTAGCTCAGCTGGTAGAGCACGTCATTCGTAATGATGGGGTCGGGGGTTCGAGTCCCTTCACCGGCACCACTTCTCCTTCGGAAAAGCCGCACGACGTGACCGTCTGGCGGCTTTCGGCTTTCACCCGTCCCAGTCCTTGCGCAAGACCGCCGCTGTCAGCTCCCGGCGGAACTGGTCGATCGTCAGCTCGGCGAAGCTCGACAGCGGGCGGCCCTTGCGGGTCACGACCCAGGCGGTGATGCCGGCCTTCTCGACCAGCGGGCGGCGGGTCAGGCCGGGCATATAGACCTCGGCCACGGAAAATTCGTCGATCAGCGCGACGCCGAGGCCGTGGCGCACCAGACTGACGACGGTTTGGGCAAAGCGGCCCCGCATGACATAGCGCGGCGCGACGCCCGCATCGGAGAAGGGGCGTGCCAGCACCGCACCATAGGGATCGTCGGGATCGACGCCGATCATGTCCTCATCCGCGAGGTCATGGACCGAGATCGCCTCTTGCGCGGCGAGGCGGTGGCCGTCGGGAACGATCACCATCAGGCGTCCGGTGGCCAGCGGCTCGCTGCTCAGCGCCGGATTCGCCACGGCGGAACTCATCACCACGAACTCGCCCCGGTCGAGCAAGAGGTAGTCCACCGTTTCCTCGATCTTCAGGATGTTGAGGTCGATATAGAGCTCGGGAAAACGCGTCCGTACCGTGCGGATGGCGCGGGCCGCGATGAATTGCGCGATCGAGGGGGCGGAGGCGAAGGAGAGGCGCACATCCTCGCCCTTGCGCAGCGCGTTCACGGCGACGTTGAGGTTGTCCATCTGGCGGTGGACCTGATGGATCATCTCGAAGATCGAGGCGGCCTCGACCGAGGGCACGAAAAGCCCGCCCTTGCGGTCGAAAAGGCGGATGCCGAGCGAATCCTCGGAATACTTGACCAGCCGCGAGACGCCGGGGGCCGAGACGTTCAGAAGCGCCGCCGCGCCCTGGATCGTCCCCGCCATCATCACCGCGCGAATGACCTCGACCTGGCGGATGGTAAGCTGGCTCATGGTTCGGCGTCCTGTCATGCTCGCGCATTAACATCATGTTAACATCGCCCGGAGTTTTATATTTGACGTAACTTCAGCCTCCTGCAATGCCTTCTGTCAGGGTCGATCGGCCCGATTGCAGGCAGCGAGGCTGAGGAAATGATCCGCGGAACCACGAAACTGATCGCGCATCTGGGCTATCCCACGACGACCTTCAAGGCGCCGATGATCTACAACCCGTGGTTCGAGCATCGGGGCATCGATGCCGTCGTCGTGCCGATGGGCTGCAAGCCCGAGGATTTTCCGGACTTCCTGCGCCTCGTCTTCCGCCTCTCGAACATCCATGGCGCGCTGATCACCATGCCGCACAAGGTTGCGGCGGCGGGGCTGGCCGACCGCGTCTCGGTCACGGCGCAGATTGCGGGGGCGGCCAATGCCCTGCGGCTGGCCGAGGACGGGCTGATCGAGGCGGACATGTTCGATGGCGAGGGCTTCGTGCTTGGCGTTCTGGGCAAGGGGCAGGCGCTGGACGGACGCTCGGCGCTGGTCGTGGGCTCCGGCGGCGTCGGCTCGGCCATCGCGGCCTCGCTTGCGAAGGCGGGCGTGGCGCGGCTTGCGCTGTTCGATCCGAATGCCGCCAGCGCCGAGGCTCTGGCCGGGCGTCTGAGCGCCGCCTATCCCGCGCTGGTGGTCGAAACCGGCAGCAAGGATCCCGCGGGCTTCGATCTTGTGGTCAATGCCTCGCCCCTTGGGATGAATGCGGACGATCCGCTGCCGATGGATGTGGGTCGCATCGACCCCCGCACCTTCGTCGGCGAGGTGGTGATGAAGACCGAGATGACCCCCTTCCTGGCCGCCGCCGCCGCCAAGGGCTGCCGCTATCAGGTCGGGACCGACATGCTGTTCGAGCAGATCCCCGCGTATCTGGAGTTCTTCGGCTTCGGCAAGCCCGATGTCGGGGAACTGCGCGCGCACGCCGCGATCAGCTACTGACCGCGAGGGCCGCGCCCGCCCGCCCGAAAAGCCGAGGATCACGCTGGATTTATCCGGGGCGCTATGTGCAAATGGCGCCGATTTTCGACCTGCGGGAGGAACCCGGTCATGCAGATGACGATTGACGAAGCCCTGACCCAAGGGGGCGCCGGACGTTTCCAGTGGCGATTGCTGGGCATATTCGGCCTCGTCTGGGCGGCGGATGCCATGCAGGTCATCGCCATCGGCTTCACCGCCGCCTCGATCGCGGCCAGCTTTGGCCTGACCGTGCCGCAGGCGTTGCAGACCGGAACCCTGTTCTTCCTTGGCATGTTTGTCGGGGCCACGCTGTTCGGCCGCATCGCCGACCGGATCGGCCGGCGCAAGGTCCTGCTGCTGACCGTCGCCTGCGACGCGGTCTTCGGCCTCGCCTCGGTCTTCGCGCAGGATTTCACCATGCTGCTGATCCTGCGCTTCCTGACCGGGATGGCGGTCGGCGGCACCTTGCCCGTCGACTACGCCATGATGGCCGAGTTCCTGCCGCCCCGGAATCGCGGGCGCTGGCTGGTTTGGCTGGAGGGGTTCTGGGCGGTCGGCACGATCATCATCGCCCTGACCGCATGGATCGCCAGCCTCGCCGGCGCGGCCGAGGCCTGGCGCTGGATTTTCGCGGTGGCGGCGATCCCGGCGCTGATCGGGATCGGGCTGCGGCTCTGGGTGCCGGAATCGCCGATGTATCTGCTGCGGCAGGGGCGCGAGGCCGAGGCCCGCAAGGTGCTTGACCGGGTGCTGACCGCGAATGGCGGTCGTGCGCTGCCCGAGCAGGTGCGGCTGGTCGCTCCTCCGGTGCCCGAGGCGGGGCAGGGCATCTTCGGGCCGGGGCTGCGCAACCTCAGCATCTCGATCCTCGCGACATGGTTCCTCGTGTCGCTCTCCTATTACGGGGTCTTTGTCTGGCTGCCCTCGGAACTGGTCAAGGGCGGGTTCGGCTTCGTGCGCGGCTATGGCTTCCTCGTGCTGCTGGCGCTGGCGCAGGTCCCCGGCTATGTGCTGGCCGCGCATGGGGTCGAGGCATGGGGCCGCAAGCTGACCTTGCAGATCTTCCTGCTGCTCAGCGCGGCGGGCTGCCTGATGTTCACCCTTGCCACCGCGCCCTGGCTGGTCGCCGCGGCATTGATGCTGATGAGCTTCGCGCTGCTGGGCACCTGGGGTGCGCTTTACGCCTTCACGCCCGAACTTTACCCGACCGGGTTGCGCGGCACCGGCATGGGCGCGGCCAGCGCCATGGCGCGCGTGGGCGGGCTGCTCGCGCCCTCGCTGCTGGGGGTGGTGGTGGCGCGGGGCTTTGGCGTCGCGATCGGGGTATTCGCGGCGCTGCTGGTCATCGCGGCCTTCTCGACGCTGCTGATCCGAACCGAGACGCGCAACCAGGCCATCGCCTAGGCAGCCACCGAAAATCACACGCTTTGATCTGGCCGGCCCCTTGCGGGCCGCGCCGATCTTTGGCAGGGGGCCGGCATGGCGACTGTATCCGAACTCTACGAGGCCCGCGTCAAGGCGGGCGTGCTTGCACCCGATGCCGCGCAGCGCGGCGTTCTGCCCCGGCTTGACCGTCTGGTGCGCGACCTTGCGGCCGCGCCCCCGCCGCCGGTCGAGGCGAAATCCGGCTGGCTCTCGCGCCTGAAGGGCGGCAGGAACGGCACGGCGACCGCGCCGTCGGTCAAGGGGATCTACCTCTGGGGCGGGGTCGGGCGCGGCAAGTCCATGCTGATGGATCTGGTGATGGAGGCCGCGCCGATCGCTGGGAAGCGCCGCGTCCATTTCCATGAGTTCATGCAGGAGGTGCAGGCCGCGCTGGAAGGTGTGCGCAAGACCGGCCAGCAGGACGCCGTCCGGCCCGTCGCCAAAGGCATCGCGGCCAAGGTCCGGCTGCTCTGCTTCGACGAGATGCAGATCACCGACATTGCCGATGCGATGATCGTGGGCCGCCTGTTCCAGATCCTGTTCGAGGAGGGGGTTACGGTCGTCACCACCTCGAACCGGGTGCCCGAGGATCTTTACAAGAATGGCCTGAACCGCCAGCTTTTCCTGCCCTTCATCGCCCTTCTGCGCGAGCGGCTGGAGGTGCTGGAATTGGCCAGCGCCACCGACCACCGGCAGAACCGGGACGAGGGCGGGCAGGTCTGGTTCTCGCCCGCCGACAGCATCGCGCGCGGGCATATGGACGCGCTCTGGCAGCAGGAAACCGGGGGGGCGGACAGCGCCCCGCTGATCCTCGAGGTCAAGGGGCGCAAGGTCGAACTGCCCCGTCATGTCGGGCGGATCGCGCGGGCGAGCTTCTGGGATCTCTGCGGCTTGCCGCTGGGTCCGGCCGATTACCTCGCCATCGCCGAGGCGCTGGACCTGCTGTTCATCGACGGGATCCCGCGCCTGAGCCAGTCGAACTATAACGAGGCGAAGCGCTTCGTCACGCTGGTCGATGCGCTTTACGAGGCCAAGGTGCGGCTGATCGCCAGCGGCGCCGACGATCCCGAGCGGCTCTATGCCGAGGGCGAGGGGGCGTTCGAGTTCGAGCGCACCGCAAGCCGGCTGCGCGAGATGCGCGATGCCGATTGGGGCCGGGCCTAGGGCTCAGCCGTTCTCGCGCAGGACGACGCCCGCCAGATAGAGCGAGCCGCAGATCAGGATGCGCGCGCCCGGCTCGTCCCGCGCGATGCGGGTGATCGCGTCGAGGACGTCGGGCGCGGTGGTCGAGGCCATGCCGACATTGCAGGCGGCGGTCTCGGTCTCCTCGGGCGACAGGGTGGCCTCGGCGCCGGGGATCGGCACGGCGATCAGGCTGCGCACCAGCGGGGCGAGGGGGCGCATATAGCCCTCGACATCCTTGGTGTTCAGCATACCGCAGATCAGATGGGTCGGGCGCCGCGGCATCGCGGCCAGCGTCGCGGCCAGCGCCTCGCCTCCGGCGGGATTGTGCCCGCCATCCAGCCACAATTCGCAGTCCCGCGCGGCATCGACCAGCGGACCATGGGTCAGGCGCTGCATCCGGGCGGGCCATTCGACGCGGGTGACGGCGGCCTCGGCCTCGGCCTCGCCAAAGCCCAGCTCGCGCAGCGCCGCGATGGCGGTTCCGGCATTCACGACCTGATGCGGGCCGGGCAGGACCGGCAGGGGCAGGTCCATGAGGCCGCGCTGGTCGAAATAGATCAGCCGCCCGCGTTCGACATAGCTGTCCCAATCCTGCCGCCCGATCAGCAGGGGGGCGGAAAGACGCTCGGCCCGGGCCTCGATCACGTCGCGCGCCGGGCCTTCCTGCGGGGCGACGATGCAGGGCACGCGGCGCTTGATGATCCCGGCCTTCTCGCCCGCGATCTCGGGCAGGGTCTCGCCCAGATATTGCGTGTGGTCGATGCTGACCGGGGTAATGATGGTCAGCAGCGGATGGTCGATCACGTTGGTCGCATCCAGCCTGCCGCCCAGCCCGACTTCGAGCAGCGTGTAATCCGCCTCGACGCGCGAGAAGGCGAGGAAGGCGGCGGCGGTCGTGATCTCGAAGAAGGTGATGGGCTGGCCCTGATTGGCCGCCTCGCATTCTTCCAGCAGCGCGGCAAGATCCGCCTCGGCGATCAGCGCGCCCGCCAGCCGGATGCGTTCGTGGAAATGCGCGAGATGGGGCGAGGTATAGGCATGGACCCTTTTCCCCGCCGCTTCCAGCCCGGCGCGGATCATCGCTTGCGTCGAGCCCTTGCCGTTGGTGCCCGCGATATGGATGACCGGCGGAATGCGCCGCTCGGGATTGCCGAGCGCGGCGAGGATCCGTTCCATCCGGTCAAGCGACAGGTCGATGACCTTTGGATGCAGTTGCATCAGCCGTTCAAGAATGGCGTCGGATGTGGTCATCGCTGGTCGCCCCCGTTCAGGCGGGTTTCGCTTCGACATTGGCCGCCACGGGGGCGGCCTCATGCTCGGCCGGTTGCGGCGCGATGCTGCCCGGCGCGGGCAGGTCGGCCGCGATCGGCGCAGGCTGGCGCATCACCATGCGCAGGATCGAGATCAGCTCCTCGCGCATCTTCTTGCGATGGGTGACGCGGTCGAGCATCCCATGCTCCAGCAGGTATTCGGCGCGCTGGAAGCCTTCGGGCAGCTTTTCGCGGATCGTCTGCTCGATCACGCGGGGCCCGGCAAAGCAGATGAGCGCGTTCGGCTCGGCGATCTGGATGTCGCCCAGCATCGCATAGGAGGCGGTGACGCCGCCCGTCGTCGGATGGGTCAGGACGACGATATAGGGCAGCTTCGCCTCTTTCATCATCTCGACGGCGACGGTGGTGCGCGGCATCTGCATCAGGGACAGGATCCCCTCCTGCATCCGCGCCCCGCCCGCAGCCGAGAAGAGGACCAGCGGCCGCTTCAGCTTCACCGCCCGCTCGGCCGCGGCGATGATGGCGTTGCCCACATACATCCCCATCGAGCCGCCCATGAACGAGAAGTCCTGCCCGGCGGCGACGATCGGGGTGCGGCCCATCTCGCCCTCGGCGACAAGCATCGCCTCCTTCTCGCCGGTGGATTTCTGCGCGGCCTTCATCCGGTCGGGATATTTCTTCTGGTCGCGGAACTGCAGCGGATCGGCCAGCGGCTCGGGCACCTTGACCTCGACGAAGACGCCGCCGTCGAAAAGCGAGGCGAAGCGCATCCGCGGCGAGATCGGCAGATGGTGGTCGCAATGCGTGCAGACGTTCAGATTGTCGGCGAGTTCCCGGTGAAACAGCATGTTTCCGCATTCGGGACATTTCGTCCACAGGTTCTCGGGCACTTCACGGCGCGAGAACAGCGAATTGATGCGCGGTCGCACATAGTTGGTGATCCAGTTCATGCGAGAGGGCCCCTTGCGCTGCGTTCACGCGCTGACTTAGGCAAATGGACGCGGAATTGCAATTCCGCGCTGGCCGGGCTTTGATGCCGGGATGTGGACCCAGATGTTTGTGTTCATTCACTACGCAGTCGCGCTGGCCGTGTCCGTGCGCGTGCTTTTGCGTCCGCGCCTCGAACCCACCGTCCGGCTTTCCTGGATCTTGGTCATCGAACTGGTGCCGCTGGTCGGGATCGTCGCCTATATCCTGTTCGGCGAGATCAGGATGCGCGGGGCCGAGGTCGAGCATCGGGTCAATGCGCGCAGCCGCCTGTCGGGCCTGTGGCGGCCCAGCCCGGAACTGGTGCGCCAGCCGCCGGATTTCGCGGCGCCCCTGATCGCCGCGAATCGGGCGACGACCGGTTTTGGCGCCGTGGGCGGCAATCGCGCCACCCTGATGGGCGAGGATGACGGGGTCATCGCCGAACTGGTCGAGGCGATCGACGGCGCGCAGGACCATGTGCATCTGCTGTTCTATATCTGGCTCGACGACCCCTCGGGCCGCTCGGTCGCCGAGGCTGCGGCGCGCGCGGCGGCGCGGGGCGTCACGGTCCGGGCGGTCATCGACGCCTTCGGCTCGCGGGCTTTCGGCAGGTCCGAGGCCTGGCGCAGGATGGCCGAGGCCGGGGTCGAATGCGTCGAGGCCCTGCCGCTGGGACTGCCGATCATCGGCAGCCTGCTGAGGCGGATGGATCTGCGCAACCACCGCAAGATCGTGGTGATCGACCATGTTCTGGGCTTCACCGGCAGCCGCAACTGCGCCGACCGCGCCTTTGCCATCAAACCCCGCTTCGCGCCATGGATCGACGTGTTCCTGCGCATCGAGGGGCCGGTGGTGCGGCAGATGCAACTGGTCTTCCTGCAGGACTGGATGAGCTATTCGGGCAGGGATCTGGGCGAGATGCTGGCGCCCGTGCCTCCCGTTGCGGCCGGGGGCGACATCGCTCAGGTGGTGGCCACCGGCCCGGATGACCGGCAGGGATCGCTTTCGGATTGCATGGCGACGATGATCCATGCCGCGCGCGAGCGTCTGATCATCACCACGCCCTATTACGTTCCCGACAGCTCGCTTGACGCGGCGATCCGCACCGCCGCGCGCCGGGGGGTGGATGTGACGATGATCCTGCCGGCGCGAAACGATTCGCTGGTGGTGCAGGCGACCTCCGAGGGGTTCTATTACGGGCTGGTTTCCGCCGGGGTGAAGCTGATGCTCTACAAGGGGGGGCTTCTCCATGCCAAGATCATCACGGCCGACGGGCGCATGGCGATGATCGGCAGCGCGAACATGGACCGCCGCAGCTTCGAACTGAACTACGAGATGAACATGCTGTTCCTTGATGCGCGTCTGGTGGGCGATCTGGATGAGAGGCAGGGCAGTTATGTCGCCCGGTCCGAATCGATCTCGATCGGCGAGATCCGGAATTGGTCGATCCGGCGGCGGCTGCGCAACAATCTGCTGGCCCTTGCGGCCCCGATCCTGTGACGGAGGCGAGGATGAGCGAACTTGCAAGGCAGAAGATCATCGACGGCGCGCCCGCGCTGCCCGAGGCCGAGGTCGCGGCGCATCTGGCCGGGCTGGAGGGCTGGGCGCTGACCCCGGACGGCAGGGCCATCCGGCGCGACTGGCGCTTCAAGTCCTTCAAGGCCGCGGCCCAGCTTGCGAACCTCGCGGCATGGCAGGCGGAGAGCGCGAACCATCACCCAGAGATCGGCTTCGGCTGGGGCCATGCCAGCGTCACCTTCACCACCCATTCCGCCGGAGGGGTGACGCTGAACGACCTGATCATGGCCGCGCGCCTCGATCGCGCCCTCGGCTGAGGCACCGGCTCGTGCAAGGTGCCTTGCCCCGCCGCGCTTCCGCGCAAAGCCGGGGTGCCCCCTTGCCCCTCGCCGGTGCTGCGCCTATCCCTTGCGAGGCAAGAGGAAACTGACGTGAATGACTCTCGCTACGATATGCCGGGCCTTTTGAGCCGCCATGTGACCCATGGCGCCGCGGGCGATCGCGCAATGCGGGTCGCGGGGCCTGCCGGCAAGGCGCGGATTGGCGCCGTGGGCTTTTCGGGTCCGGCCGGGGAATTGCCAATTTTCATGGATCATTGATGAGCGAGGCGGATGATGGCGTTGCGGGCGCGCAAATGGCTTGAACGGAGAACGCGCGAACGGGCGTTCCGCCAATGGGCCGAGATGGCCGAAACCGTCGAATTCATGGGCCCCGGCCGCATCCGGGGGCTGACCGACGAGGCCATGGCCCTTCGCGCCAGCCTCAACCGCTTCCTGATGCGGGGCGACCGGAAATCCGCCGTCTCGCGCGCGGCGCTTTCGGCGCTGCACCTGCCCGGCGGCACCGACTGGCGCTGGAGGCCCGGCTTCCTCGCCGGTCAGATCAACCCGCGCGGCATCGCCTTCGCGCCCTCGGGCACCCGGCTTGGCGACCGCGCGGCGGTCTGGCACGATTGCGAGGCGCAGGCGCTGATCCTCGAACAGATCCGCAATCCCCGCGCGACCGACCTCTCGCCCTTCGGCCTGCAACTCGAGGTGTTCGGCTTCACCGGCAGGTTCCTCTCGATCTCGATCGACCTGCCGACCGAGGCGCTGGAGGGGCTGACCCGCAGCCATATCGTCCGGCTGGAGGCATCGCTGATGCTGGAGCGGCCGCTGAACGTCTTTGCCCGCCTGAACATCGGCCACGGCCCGAATACCGACGAGCTTGTGCAATCGCTGCATCAGATGGAGGCCGGGCTGCAAAGCCAGCAGGTGATCGAATTCGACCTCGCCTATACCGAGATGAACGAGAAGCGGCTGGAAAAGCTGTGGCTGGACCTGATCTTCGAAGCCCCGGCCATGAGCGCGGTTGAAATCCGCGAGTTGATCCTGTCCCGTCACCCGCGGGCAGATTTCTGATGAGGGACCTGATGGACGAATTCGAATCGCTCGGCCTGAAAAGCGGCATCTGGCAGGGCATTCTGCAACGCCCGACCGCGCCCGGTCGGCTGGCGCTGGTCCATCTGGGCGCCCGCGTCGCCGATGCGCGCGTGACCGCGCAGGAGGACGGCAGCTGGCGCGTCGCCGCCGCGATTCCGGCCCAGCGGCTTTCGGACGGCGTGCAGACATTCCTGCTGATGGAGGATCAGGGCACCGAAGGCGAGGCGGTCCAGCCCGGCGCCCTGCATCTGGCCAGCCTGAACATCGTCGCCGGCCAGCCGATCGACGAGGATCTGCGGGCCGAACTCAGCCTCATGCGCAGTGAACTCGACCTGCTCAAGCGCGAATTGCGCAGGCTCGCCGCCGCGCGCCCGGCCTAGGGGCGCGCCCAGTAGCTGTAGCCGCCGACCTCCGCGAAGCCCATGCGGTCGTAAAGCGCCCGCGCGCCGACATTGCCCCGGCTCACGGCAAGGCCAAGGCGGTCCGCGCCCTGTTCGCGGGCCCAGATCGCCGCCGCGCCCAGCATCCAGCGCGCAAGCCCCCTGCGGCGGAACCGGGGATCGACCTCGATCGCGTGGATCATGGCGACCCGCCCCTCGACCGCGACAAAGGCCGATCCGGCAGCGCGGTCGTCCAGCCGCCCGAGGATCGCGATTCTCGGCAGCGGCACGCGGTCCATGACGGCCTGCCGCGCCGGGTTGATGTTTCCGGCCGCCCACAGGTCGCGCTGGATCGCAAGGGGAGGCCAGATCGGAAACGTCACCATGGCCGGTGGTGCGACCGCCAGCGCCGCGCAATCCGCGACCATGATGGCGGTCGGCGTCTCGCGGCCGTAACCCAGCCCCGTGAGAGTCACGGTCAGCCGCTCGTCGCTGTCGGGCAGGCGGAACATCGGGCGCTGGTCCCAGGCGAGGTGCTGCGCCTCGGCCGCGCTCAGGTCGGCGGCGCTCCAATCCGGCGACAGCGCGACGCTCGAACTGACCCGCCCGCCGGCGCCCATTCCGCGGCCGCTGCGAATGGCCCCGGTATCGGCGCTTTCCGCGGCCGGCCAGGTCGTCTCGAAGGCCAGCGCAAGTTCGGGATCGTCGGGGATCACAGATCGAGCCTCTGGCGCAGGATCGCCATGGCCTCGCCTACACGCGTCCCGTCAAGGCCGCGCACCACAAGGTTGGTGCCCCATCCGGTGCTGTCATGGAACGGATAGGAGCCCAGCGACAGGTCGGGGAATTCGGCCGCGACCGCCTTCAACTCCTCGGCGACATCGCTTTCGCCGCGCCGCACCTCGACCGTGTCGGACTGCACGGGGCGTCCGCCCGGCAGTTTCGGCACCAGCCACGCGACCATGGCGCGGAACACCTCGGGGACACCCGCCATGACATGGGTATTGCCGATCGAGAAGCCGGGCGCGCCCGAAACCGCATTGTCGATCAGCACCGCGCCGACCGGGATTCGGGCCATGCGCAGGCGGTTCGGCGTCAGCTCGGTTCCCATCCGGTCGCAGCGCGCCTTCAAGATGGCGCGGGCCTGCGGATTGATCTCGACCGTCGTGCCATGCGCTTCCGCGACCGAGTCGGCGGTGATGTCGTCATGGGTCGGCCCGATCCCGCCCGAGGTGAAGACGAGGTCATAGGCCCCGCCAAGGCTCTTGTCGAAGGCGCGAATCGCGGCGACGATCTGGTCGTTGTCGTCGGCGACGACGCGGATCTCGCGCAGGTCGAAGCCGGTTGCGGACAGCACGCCCGCCAGATGATGGGCATTGCCCTCGCGCGTGCGGCCCGAGAGGATCTCGTCCCCGATCACGAGGATCGCGGCGGTGGGGTTGTCGGATTGCATGGGACGCTCCTCGCGGCGTTCATTTTCTCGGAACAATCTATAGGTCTGGCCACGGGGCTGGAACAAGTGGGCGCGCGGGACTATCTGTGGGTACAACATGCATGAGGATCCGATGAACGACGCACGCCAGACCCGTGAGGGTATCCGTATCCATGAATCTCGCGACTTCGAGGGCATGCGCGCGGCCGGGCGGCTCGCGGCGCTGATCCTTGACGAGGTCGGGCCGCTGGTCCAGCCCGGCGCGACCACCGGCGCGGTGGACGATTTCATCCGCAACCGGGTCGAGGAACTGGGCGCGGTCAGCGCCACGATCGGCTATCGCGGCTATCAGCACGCAAGCTGCATCAGCGTGAACCATGTCGTCTGCCACGGCATCCCGGGCGAGAAGATCCTGTCCGAGGGCGACATCCTGAACATCGACGTCACCGTCATCCTCGACGGCTGGTATGGCGACAGCTCGCGCATGTATGTCGCGGGCAAACCCAGCGTGAAGGCGCGCCGCCTGATCCAGGTGACGCATGACAGCCTGATGAAGGGGATCGAGGCGGTGCGCCCCGGCGCGACCTTCGGCGATATCGGTTGGGCAATCCAGTCCTATGTCGAGGGCAACCGCATGTCGGTGGTGCGCGATTTCTGCGGCCACGGTCTTGGCCGCGTCTTCCACGCGCCGCCGAACGTCCTGCATTTCGGCCGCCCCGGCAAGGGACCGGTGCTGGAGGAGGGGATGTTCTTCACCATCGAGCCGATGGTCAATCTCGGCCGGCCCGAGACCAAGATCCTCGCCGATGACTGGACCGCCGTTACCCGCGACAAGTCGCTTTCCGCGCAGTTCGAGCATTCGATCGGCGTCACCGCCGACGGGTGCGAGATCTTCACCCTGTCGCCCGGTGGCGTCTTCTATCCCGATCTGGGCTGAGACGGCTTTCACCGTTTTTCAAATACCCATTCCTGCGGTGACACCACCGCTGCGCCGCTGGTCTACCCCCGGCGGATGGTGTCGCCGGGACGGAAGGTCGGGTTCAGCGCCAGCACGCCGCTTTCCGGCGCGGTCTCCTTGCCCGCGACGATGCGGGCGGCGCGGCGGCCGATCTCGATGCGGCGGGCGTCGGTCGTCGCAAGCCGCATCGGCAATCCGTCCAGCAGATCGACGCCGTTGAAGCCCGCAAGCCCCAGTTTGCCGGGAATGTCATAGCCCCGCTCAAGGCACCAGAGCAGCCCGCCAGCCCCGATCATGTCATTGGAGTAATAGAGAAAATCAAGGTCCGGCTCACGGGCGAGGATGCGCTCGGTCAGTTCACGCCCCTTCTGCAGGGACGAGCCGCCCTGATAATATTCCCGCGCCGCCAGCGCGACGCCATCCTCGGCAAGCCGGTCCTCGAAACCCGCCAGCCGCTTCCGGGCGCGATGATCCTCGGGCATATGGGTGCCGATGAAGCCGATGCGCCGGTATCCCACCCTCAGGATCTCGGCGGCGACCTCCGCCCCGGCGCGACGATGCGAGATGCCGACCGCAGTGTCGATCGGCTCGCCATCTATATCCATGATCTCGACCACGGGCAGGCCCGCATTGTCGAGCATGGCCCGCGCCGCGGCGCTATGTTCCAGCCCGGCCAGAATCACCCCCGAGGGACGCCAGGACAGCATGTCGTAAAGCACCGCATCCTCGCGCGATGGGCTGTAATTCGTCACCCCGATCACCGGTTGCAGCCCGGTATCGTCAAGCTCGGCCGAGATCCCGCCCAGCACATCGGGAAAGACCATGTTCGAAAGCGAGGGGATCACCACGGCGACAAGGTTCACGCGCTGGCTGGCCAGCCCGCCCGCGATCTTGTTGGGGACATAGCCCAGCGTCCGCGCCGCGGTCAGCACCTTTTCGCGGGTGGCCGCTGAAACATCGCCGCGATTGCGCAGGACGCGGCTCACGGTCATTTCCGAAACACCGGACGCCTCGGACACGTCGCGCAAGGTCAGGGGGCGGCGGGGTCTTTTCGTGTTCATGACAGTCCCGAGGCGAAATGATGTTACCGTTATCGCTTTTGCGCCTTCCGGGCAACCTTGCCAATTCCCGACATCCAAGGCAAAAGGGCTTCGCTGGCCCCGTGGCTCAACTGGATAGAGCAGCCCCCTCCTAAGGGGCAGGTTACAGGTTCAAATCCTGTCGGGGTCACCATCCTCTTTTACTCTTTGCTTGCCGTGATTTGCGGGCGCCGCCTCAGGCCGATGGGATGTCGACCTCGGTGTCGGTCGTCATGCGGGCGCGGTCCTGTCGCCAGAGGTCGGGGGTGGTGCCCTCGGTCTCGCGGAAGACGCGGATCAGGTGCGATGCATCGCAAAAACCCGTCTCCTCGGCGATGCGGGTAACGGTGCGGTCGCTGCGCGCAAGCAGCATCCTCGCCTGCGCCAGACGGATACGGACCGAAGCATCGGCGGGCGGAATGCCAAGGTCGGCGTTGAAATGCCGCTCGAGCTTGCGGCGGCCGACGCCCAGATCGCGCGCGATCCGCGTGATCGGCAAGGGCGCGTGCAAGTTCTGCTGCATGGCCAGCAGGGCGCGGCGCACCAGCGGGTCATGGGCGTTCAACTCCAGCGGCAGGCCGGGCTGGGGCTGCTCGCCCGGCATCGGCTCGTCGATCATCAGGATCGACAGGCTCTTGCGGGCGGCGGCGCGGCCCAGGTGCCGGTCGACGAGGAAGGCGGCCAGATGCGCCGCGCTGACCCCGCCCGAGCAGCTGAGCCGGTCGCGGTCCACGACGAAGATCTGGTCCGAGACCGGCTGCATCTTCTCGAACTCGGCGAGGAAATCCTGATGGTGGAACCAGCTCACGCAGCAGCGATAGCCATCCATCAGCCCGATGCGGGCAAGGGCGAAGACGCCGGTGCAGAGCCCCGCCAGCGAGACGCGTTGCGCCGCTGCGCGTTGGAGGAACCGCGAAACCTCGGAGGAAAGGCCCGGCCCGCCCTCGATCAGCCCGCCGACGGTGATGAGATAATCGAAGCGCGCGGGATCGCCCAGCCGCTCGTCAGGCTCGATCCTGACCCCGCAGGAGGACTGGATCGGCGCCATGTCGGCCGAGAGCACCGCCCAGCGGCAGCGGATCGGGCGCGAGCCGTCGCCGTCATCGGCGGCCAGTCTGAGCACATCGACGAAATTGGCGAAGGCCGAGAGGGTGAAGCGCGGCGCCAGCACGAAGCCGATCCGAAGGCGTTGGCTTCCGGCGCGGGACGTGGCGGGATCGGCAGCAACAGACATGGGTGACGCGAATCGACGATGGCTCATGTCGCCATCATGACATCAAGCCGTGGCCGATCCAGAAGCAGATGGCGTTGTCCGGCCAAATGTCGCGCTGCCGACGCGGCTTCGGGCATGTCGTCGGCATCCTCGGCGGCTTCGGCCAGTTCGCGGGCCTCCCTTGTCCTCGAGGGCGCTGACACTGAGCGTGACGAAATAGGGGGGCGATGAGTTGCCTCTCGATCGCGCTGAGGCTGCGCAGGTCGCGCGTCCGGTCGAACCTCTCCACCAGAGCAGATCGCCAGAAGAGAGCATGAAGAACAGTAGTGTGGTTCGAGATGTCGGGAGGCGTCAACGATGCACTCCCCACATGGAGATGCCGCGCCCCACCGAAACGCGAACCCCGCGGGCAGGTTCCTGCACGCGGGGCCGGTATTCGTTCAATCTCCGCGCGGGATCAGAGCGGGTGGTCGCCCGTGGCGTCGATGACGCGGGTGGGCAGGCCCAGATCGCCCAGCAATTCGAGGAAGGGCCGCGCGGGCAGGTCCTCGACATTGACCATCTTCTTCACGTCCCAGGTGCCGCGCGCGACAAGGATAGCGGCCGCAACCGGGGGCACGCCGGCGGTATAGCTGATGCCCTGGCTACCGACTTCTTCATAGGCTTCCTTGTGGTCGGCGACGTTGTAGATGAAGACCTCGCCCGGCTTGCCGTCCTGGGTGCCCTTGACCAGATCGCCGATGCAGGTCTTGCCCTCGTAATCGGGGGCGAGGCTGGCCGGATCGGGCAGCACCGCCTTGACCAGCTTCAGCGGCACGACCTCCTGTCCCTCGGCGGTCTTGACCGGCTGTTCGCTCAGCAGGCCAAGGTTCTGCAGGACGGTGAAGACGTTGATGTAGTGATCGCCGAAGCCCATCCAGAAGCGGACATCAGCATCCTTGTAGCGGGCCGAGAGGCTGTGGACCTCGTCATGACCCGAGAGATAGGCCGTGCTCTTGCCGACGACTGGCAGGTCCCATTCGCGGCCGACCTCGAACATGCGGTTCTGCTTCCACTCGCCACCCTGCCAGGAATAGACGGTGCCCGTGAACTCGCGGAAATTGATCTCGGGGTCGAAATTGGTGGCAAACCAGCGGCCGTGGCTGCCGGCATTGATGTCGACGATGTCGATCGACTCGACCTTGTCGAAATATTCGTCCTCGGCCAGTCGGGCATAGGCGTTGACCACGCCCGGATCGAAGCCGACGCCAAGGATGGCGGTGACGCCCGCGGCCTCGCAGGCCTCGCGGCGCTTCCATTCGTAGTTCCCATACCAAGGCGGCGTCTCGCAGACCTTGGCCGGATCCTCGTGGATCGCGGTGTCGAGATAGGCCGCGCCCGTCTCGATGCAGCCTTGCAGGACGGTCATGTTGACGAAGGCCGAGCCGACATTGATGACGATATTCGCATCGACCTTGCGGATCAGGGCCGCGACCGCGTCGCTGTCCATGGCGTCGATGGGATGGGTGGTGAATTCGACCGAATGGCCTTTCTCACGAATGCTCGTGATGATCTGCTCTGCCTTCGCGACAGTGCGGCTGGCGATGTGCAATGTGCCAAATTCCTTGGCATTCTGCGCCACCTTATGCGCGACCACCTGGGCGACGCCGCCGGCGCCGATGATGAGCACGTTTTTGGCCAATTCGATCTCCTTTTCTTGGCAGGGAATATGTCGTCGGGGGCTCTCTGGCTTGTTTTCAGGACAGGCTGGATTTGTAATCGTCGTAGGTGAACCGGCGAACCTCGCGGACCGTTCCGTCCTCGTCCCTGATCGCGATCGAGGGCATGGGAACGCCGTTGAACCAGTTCTTCTTGACCATGGTATAACCGGCGGCGTCGCTGATGCTGACGCGGTCGCCGACCTTTAGGGGCGCGGGAAAGCGGCCCTCGCCGAAGATGTCGCCGGCAAGGCAGGTCTTGCCCGCGATCTGGAAGGGATGCGCGCCATCCTGCGGCAGCTTCGCGGTCTCGCGATAGATCAGCAGGTCGAGCATATGGGCCTCGATGCTGGAATCCACGATCGCCACGTCCTTGCCGTGGTGGATCACGTCGAGGACGGAGACTTCCAGCGAGGTGGATTTGGTGATGCTGGCCTCGCCCGGCTCAAGGAAAAGCTGGACGCCGAAGCGCTCCTGGAACGCCTTCAGCCGCGCCGCCAGCCGGTCGAGAGGATAGCCGTCTCCGGTGAAATGGATGCCGCCGCCAAGGCTGACCCAGTCGAGCTTTTCGAGGAAGGCGCCGAACTCGGCCTCGATCCGCGAAAGCTGGGCGTCGAACAGGTCGAAATCGCCGTTTTCGCAGTTGTAGTGGATCATCACCCCCGAAATGCGGTCCAGCGCGGCCTCAAGGCGCGGCAGGTCCCATTCGCCGAGGCGCGAGAAGGGGCGCGCCGGATCGGCAAGGTCGAAGCCCGAGGTCGAGAAGCGCGGGTTCAGCCGCAGGCCCATCTTGATGCCGCGTTCGCCCGCCTTGTCGCTGTAGCGGTCAAGCTGGCTGAGGCTGTTGAAGATGATCTTGTCGGCGTAACCCAGCGCCTCGTCGATCTCGTGATCGGCCCAGGCGACGGAATAGGCGTGGGTTTCCTTGCCGAATTCCTCGTGCCCCAGCCGCAATTCGAACAGCGAGGATGAGGTGGTCCCGTCCATGAACGGGCGCATGAAGTCGAAAGCGCCCCAAGTCGCGAAGCATTTGAGCGCCAGCAGGCATTTCGCGCCGGACTGCTCGCGCAAATACTGGATCCGCTCCATGTTGACCCTGAGCTTCGCAAGGTCGATCAGGTAATAAGGCGTCTGCAGATCGGACATGGCGCGTACCCCTGTGACGAAGCCGGTCGAATGAAGTGGCTCATTTAGGGCCACTTCCGCCGTTTCGCAAGGAATGGTGACGACGCGGTAACATGAGGGGGGCGTTCGCCCGCGCCGGCCTCAGTCGTCGACGATGGAGAGCAGCTTGGGCAAGGCCGGGCAGGGCAGAAGCTGGTTGCGGGCCACATCCGCCAGCGTGTGATTGTGCAGGAAAACATAGACATGCGCCGAGAGGCTTTCCCACAGCCGGTTCGAGAGCGTCTGCGCGCGCGAGCCGGAGATGCCGCCCGATGCACCCGCCCCGATATGGAGCGCGCTGACCGTCTCGTCCACGGCTTCGAGAATGTCGGCGACGCGGATCGTCTCTGGTGTCTTGGCCAGCCGGTAGCCGCCGCCGGGCCCGCGAACAGAGTCGACCAGCCCCGCACGGCGCAGGCGGACGAAGAGTTGCTCGAGATAGGGCAGCGATATGTCCTGACGCTTCGAGATCTCGGCAAGCGAGGTCAGGTCGTCACCCTTGGCGATCGCAAGATCCACCAGAGCGACCATTGCGTAGCGTCCCTTGGTCGAGAGTTTCATCTTGGCCTCCTGTGCCATTGCATTGACGCTGCGCGATCTTTAGAGCTAACCCGCCCTCGCTCTCACCGATTGCGTCTTGCCTATGCCCGGTGCGCTTCCCAGATTTAGACGATCTAGAGCCGCGCCGTCACTGGGTCAAGGAACCCGAGCCCCAAAGGAAACCCATGCCCGAACTGATTTTCCCCGGTCCCGAAGGTCGTCTCGAGGGGCGCTATCACGCGCAGCCCGCAGCGGACGCGCCGATCGCCATCGTGCTGCATCCGCATCCGCAATATGGCGGGACGATGAACAACCGGGTCGTCTACAACCTGCATTATGCATTCCACCGCATGGGCTTTACCGTCATGCGGTTCAACTTTCGTGGCGTCGGCCGCAGCCAGGGCGAGTTCGACCAGGGCATCGGCGAGTTGAGCGATGCCGCCGCCGCGCTTGACTATCTGCAGGCGATGAACCCCAACAGCAAGCATTGCTGGGTCGCGGGCTTCAGCTTCGGTGCGTGGATCGGGATGCAGCTGCTGATGCGCCGGCCCGAGATCACCGGCTTCATCTCGGTCGCGCCGCCGGCGAACATGTATGATTTCAGCTTCCTCGCGCCGTGCCCGTCCTCGGGGCTGATCATCAACGGCACTGCGGACCGCGTTGCGCCGCCCAAGGACACGCACAGCCTTGTCGGCAAGCTGCGCGAGCAGAAGGGGATTACCGTCACCCACGAGGAGATCGAGGGCGCGGACCACTTCTTCCGCGATGACGAGGTCCACATGAAGCCGATGATCGACAAGGTGCAGACCTATGTGCGCCGCCGGCTGACGGAAAACACGCGCTGAACCTTTCGCGCGCCCCGGTCTGTCCGGGGCGCGCGTGCTGCATTTTGGCTGGTCATCCACCGGTGATCCGGGCTATGGGCGGGGCGAAACGAAAGGAGCCTCGCATGAGCGACCTGACCGCCCGTTTCAGATTCCTGAACGAAGCCGACCGGCTGAAGTCCGTCGATCGGGCGAATGTGCTGATGGACCTTTCGCGCGCCGAGAACAGCGCCGAACATAGCTGGCACGTCGCGCTCTATGCACTGGTCTTCGGCGCCAGCGACCGCGCCATTGCCATGATCCTGCTGCATGATCTGGTCGAGATCGACTGCGGCGACCACCCCATCCATCTTGAGCATGACCTTGCCGCCGTGGCCGCCGCCGAGCTGGCCGCCGCGCAAAGACTGTTCGGCATCCTGCCCGAAGGCGGGGCGCTGCTGGCGCTTTGGCAGGAATTCGAGGCCGGCCTTTCCGATGATGCGCGGCAGGCCAAGCGGATGGATCACGTCCAGCCAATGTTCCAGGTGCTCTGCGCGCCCGAGCCGCTGGCGGATCATCTGGCCATCGTCGAGGGCAACATGACCAGCGGCCGCGCCGCCCGCCTCTGGGCCGAATGGCCCGAGGCGATGGAGGCGGCGGCGGCGCTGCGCGAGGGTCGCGCACTGCCGGACGAACTGGCGGGAAGGCTGGCCTTTCTGGCCGAGGCCGACCGGCTGAAATCGGTCTATCGCGCCAGCCTGCTATGCGACGCCTCGCGCCGCGAGAACAGCGCCGAGCATAGCTGGCATCTGGCGCTTTACGCGCTGGTGATGGCGCCCTTTGCCGGGCCGGGGGTCGATATCGGCCGCGTCATCCGCATGCTGATCCTGCATGATCTGGTCGAGATCGACGCCGGTGACGTGCCGATCCATTCGCAGAACGGCGCGGCCCATAGCAGCGCCGCGCAGATGGCGGCCGAGGATGCCGCCGCAGACCGGCTGTTCGGGATGCTTCCGGCGGGGCAGGGCGCCGGGCTCAGGGCACTCTGGACCGAGTTCGAGGCGAACGTGACGCCCGACGCGGTCTTTGCCAAATCCCTCGATCGGGCGCAGCCGGTGATGCAGAACATCGCTTCGGGCGGGGGAAGCTGGGCCGAATACGAAGTGACCTATGAGCAGCTTGTCGAGCGCGTCGGCATCCGCATCCAGCGCGGCGCGCCGATGCTGTGGGAATGGCTCAGCGAAAGCTCGCGCGTGTATTTCACCGGCTAGCCCGGCAGCCACGGATGCACGGGCCATGCACGAACCCGGCGGTATGCAATCGCATACCGGCCTTTTCTTCACCAGGGATAGCGGCTATAGCGCGCTCAGCCGAATCCTAACCAAAGGGACCACCCATGTCGAAGATCAAGGTAGCGAATCCTGTCGTCGAGCTCGACGGAGACGAGATGACCCGGATCATCTGGGATTTCATCAAGCAGAAGCTGATCCTGCCCTATCTGGACATCGACCTGAAATATTACGACCTCGGCATCGAGGAGCGTGACCGCACTGACGACCAGATCACCATCGACGCCGCCAATGCGATCAAGCAATACGGCGCCGGCGTGAAATGCGCGACCATCACCCCGGACGAGCAGCGGGTCGAGGAATTCGGCCTGAAGAAGATGTGGAAGTCGCCCAACGGCACCATCCGCAACATCCTGGGCGGCGTGATCTTCCGCGAGCCGATCATCTGCAAGAACGTGCCGCGTCTGGTTCCGCACTGGACGAAGCCGGTCATCGTCGGCCGCCACGCCTTCGGCGACCAGTACAAGGCCACCGATTTCCGCTTCCCCGGCAAGGGCCGCCTGACGATCAAGTTCGTCGGCGAGGATGGCGAGACGATCGAGCATGAGGTGTTCCAGGCGCCTTCGGCTGGCGTCGCCATGGCGATGTACAACCTTGACGATTCGATCCGCGACTTTGCCCGCGCCTCGATGAACTATGGCCTGCAGCGCGGCTATCCGGTCTATCTCTCGACCAAGAACACCATCCTGAAGGCCTATGACGGCCGCTTCAAGGACCTGTTCCAGGAGGTCTACGAACAGGAGTTCGAGGACAAGTTCAAGAAGGCCGGCATTCACTATGAACACCGCCTGATCGACGACATGGTGGCCTCGAACCTGAAATGGTCGGGCGGTTATGTCTGGGCCTGCAAGAACTATGACGGCGACGTCCAGTCGGACACCGTCGCGCAGGGCTTCGGCTCGCTGGGGCTGATGACCTCGGTTCTGATGACGCCCGACGGGAAGACCGTCGAGGCCGAAGCGGCCCACGGCACCGTGACCCGCCACTATCGCGAGCACCAGAAGGGCAACCAGACCTCGACCAACTCGATCGCGTCGATCTTTGCCTGGACCGGCGGCCTGAAGCATCGCGCCAAGCTGGACAGCAACGAGGCGCTGCTGAAATTCGCCGAAACGCTCGAGCGCGTCACCGTGCAGGCGGTCGAGGACGGTTTCATGACCAAGGACCTCGCCCTGCTGGTCGGTCCGGACCAGAAATGGCTGAGCACGATGGGCTACCTCGAGAAGGTGGACGAATATCTGAACAAGGCTCTGGCGGGCTGATCGTCGGATTTTTGGTAGAGTTGGAAGGCCGGGGGTGAACCCCGGCCTTTTTCTTGCGCCCGGATTGCGGGCGCCGCTGGGGTCGCGCCGTCGCGTCCGGGTATTTGGAAAACGGTGAATTGCAGGGCTGCGGGCACGGAATGCGCGAGGCGGCTTAACAGTCCGGCGGGAATGCAGTAAGGGACGCGCAGCAAAACCCGGAGTGCCCGCCATGAAAGCTGCCGTCATCACCTTTCCCGGATCGAATTGCGACCGCGACCTCGCCGTCGCGCTGACGCAGGCCGGCGCCGAGGTGACGCGGGTCTGGCACAAGGATGTGGCCCTGCCCGCAGGCACCGATCTGGTGGCCGTGCCCGGCGGTTTTTCCTTCGGCGACTATCTGCGCTGCGGCGCGATCGCCGCGCATTCTCCCATCGCGGGCGCGATCCGCGACCATGGCAACCGGGGCGGCTATGTCCTTGGGATCTGCAATGGTTTCCAGGTGCTGACCGAGCTGGGCCTGCTGCCGGGCGCGTTGATGCGCAATGGCGGGCTGAAATTCATCTGCCGCGAGGTGGAGCTGAGCGTGACCACCAGCGCCAGCCCCTATACCGCCGGTTATTCGACGGGCGAGAGGATCCGCTTTCCCGTCGCCCATCACGATGGCAATTACCAGATCGACCCCGAGGGGCTGGCCGAACTGAAGGATCAGGACCGCATCGCGTTCACCTATGCGCCGGGGATCAATGGTTCGGTCGAGGATATTGCCGGGGTCCTGTCGGCGAATCGGCGGGTGCTGGGCATGATGCCGCATCCCGAGCGCGCGGTCGAACCGGCCCATGGCGGCATCGATGGCGCAAGGCTTTTCGCCACGTTGACGAAAGACGTCGCGACGGTCTGACTTGAGAGACTGACTATCCCGCACTAGATTGGCTTGTCCCCATGCGGGGCGTGCCGGAGGTTCATGCAGGAAGACGACCTTACCACCGGGCTTTCCACCGGATTGACCGACAGCGGCAGAACGCCTGCCGGGCGATGGGGGCTGCGCGGTGTTCTGGCTGCCCTGATGATCCTTGCCGTCGGCACGATCTGGATGACGAACAGCTGGCTCAGCGCCCGCTTTTCGGAGAATACCCGGGTCCGCACCGAGCTGCGCTCGGCGCTTTACACCGGCAACCTGCTTTCGGAATTGCAGCGCACCTCGGTCGTGCCGCAACTGCTGGCCCGCGATCCGGCGCTGATCTCGGCGCTGACCGGCAATGATTTCTCGACCACCTCGGCCCGGCTGATCCTGGCGCAGAAGGAGATCGGGGCCTCCTCGATCCGGCTTCTCGACGCTTCGGGGCGGACGGTCGGTTCGACCGACCGCAACCTGATCGGCACGAATTACGTGCAGGAGCCGTTCTACGTCGAATCGCTGCGGTCCAAGGATACGGTCTTTACCGTCTCGCCCTCGCCGCAGGGGGCGTATGAGTTCGCCTATTCCCGCGCCGTGGTGTCGGAGGGGCGGACGCTGGGCGTGGTCGTGGTCGGTGCCGACCTGACGCGGCTGGTGCGGTCCTGGGCCGGCATCTCGGACGCGATCGCCGTGACCGACAGTTCGGGCCAGATCATCCTGTCGACCGAGCCGCGCTGGCGCGGGCTGACGCTGCCCGAGGCGCTGGCCGTACGCTCGGCCCCTTCGGCCATTGCGCGCGCCTTCCAGGTGACGGCCGACTGGACCTCGCCCCCGGTCGATGCCTATGTCCAGGGCAAGGCGGTGATGCAGGCCGAGACGCGGATCCCCTTCCGCGGCTGGAAGATGATCGCATTCACCACCTACGATTCCGTGCGCGAGCGGGTGAACGCGGTCCTCGCCATGGTCATCATGGGCTTTGCCATCCTGCTGGCCGCGGTCTTCTATCTGCTCTCGCGCCGGGCGCGGGTCGAATCAGCTGCCTATATGCGGGAATCGGCCGATCTGCGCGCCCTGAACCTGCGCCTGACGCGCGAGATTGCCGAGCGCGAGCGGGTGCAGAAGGAATTGCGCGTGGCCGAGCAGACGATGCAGCAATCCTCGAAACTGGCTGCGCTTGGCGAGATGTCGGCGGGGGTCAGTCACGAGTTGAACCAGCCGCTGGCCGCGATGAAGACCTACCTGGCCGGGGCGCGGCTTCTGCTGCAGCGCGGCCGGGGCGAGGAGGCGCTGTCGAGCTTCCAGCGCATCGACGACCTTGTCGAGCGCATGGGCTCGATCACCCGGCAGCTCAAGTCCTATGCCCGCAAGGGCGGCGAGGCGTTCGAGCCGGTCGATCTGCGCGCCGCGCTGTCGAGCGCGCTGGTGATGATGGAGCCGCAATTGCGCAACCGCACCATCCGGCTGCAGCGCAACATTCCCCGCTATCCGGTCATGGTGCTTTGCGACCGCATCCGGCTGGAGCAGGTGATCATCAACCTGCTGCGCAATGCGATCGACGCCATCAGGCCGGTCCGTGATCCGACGATCGAGATCACCGTAAGCTCCGGTTCTCACGCATTCTTGTCCGTTCGCGACAACGGACCTGGCGTTTCCGATCTGGAAAAACTCTTTGAACCCTTCTTTACCACCAAGAAACCCGGCGAGGGCACGGGACTGGGCCTGGCGATATCCTCGGGGATCGCCGCCGATTTCGGAGGTCGTCTGACGGCGCATAATGCCGAGGACGGAGGGGCCGTATTCGAACTTGAGCTGCCATTGCATGAACCCGGCCGCAGGCGCGGGACGCAACTGGCAGCGGAATGACATAGAAAGGTGATGTGCCAATGAGCCGCACGATGAAGATTGCAGTTGTCGATGATGAACCGGACATGCGCGAGTCGATCCGGCAATGGCTGGCACTTTCGGGTTTCGAGGCCGAGACGTTCGCCAGCGCCGATGACGCGCTGAAGGTGATCGCCGCCGACTGGCCGGGGATCATCATCTCGGACATCCGGATGCCGGGAACCGACGGCATGGCCTTCCTCAAGCGCCTGATGGGCATCGATTCCGGCCTGCCGGTCATCATGATCACCGGCCATGGCGACGTGCCGATGGCGGTCGAAGCAATGCGGATCGGGGCCATGGACTTCATGGAGAAGCCCTTCAACCCCGAACGCCTGACCGAGCTGGTCAAGAAGGCCGCGCAGGCCCGTCGCATGACGCTGGACAACCGCGCGCTGCGCCGCGACCTCAGCGAAGGCCAGCAGGTCATGTCGAAGCTGATCGGCGCAAGCCCGGTCATGGACCGCCTGCGCGAAGACATCCTGGATCTGGGCCAGGCCGACGGCCATGTGCTGATCGATGGCGAGACCGGGACCGGCAAGACGCTGGTGGCCCATGCGCTACATGCAGTCGGTCCGCGCGCGTCGAAGAAATTCGTCCCGATTTCCTGCGCGGCCTATAATGACGAGGTTCTGGCCTCGAAACTGTTCGGCCCGGTCGAGAACGGGCTGCCGGCGGTCGAGGAAGCGCGGGGTGGCACCCTCTGTCTCGAGGATATCGAGGCGCTGTCGGACCCGCTGCAGGCCCGGCTGCTGGCCTTCATCGCCGAGCAGGGCATTCCCGCCGAAACCCGCATCATCGCCATTTCCAATGCGCGGGGCGAGGGTCGCCGGGCCGAGGATTCGCTGCGTCCCGACCTGTTCTATCGGCTGACCGCGCTGAAGATCACCCTGCCGCCGCTGCGCTCGCGCGGGGAGGACATCCTGTCGCTGTTCACCCGCATGACCGAGCAGTTCTCGGAGGAATATGGCTGCGAGCCGCCGCAGGTGACGGCACAGGAAGCCGCGCAGCTTCTGCAGGCGCCTTGGCCGGGCAATGTCCGCCAACTGATCAATGTCGCGGAACGCGCCGTGCTGCAGAACCGCCGCGGCTCCGGCTCGATCGCGTCGCTGCTGATGGCGGATGGCGAGGATACGCAGGAAGCCACCACGACCGAGGGCAAGCCGCTGAAGGAATATGTCGAGAGCTTCGAAAAGATGCTGATCGACAATACCATGCGCCGCCACAAGGGCAGCATCGCCGCGGTCATGGACGAGCTTTGCCTGCCGCGCCGGACCCTGAACGAAAAGATGGCGAAATACGGGCTGAGCCGCAGCGATTATCTGTAGCTTGGACAAAACAGCGGGCCGCGGGATGAAAAACCCATTGTAACGGCGCGTCCTTCCCCGCTATCTTGCCCTCAAGGGGCGCAGTCGCAACTTTTGGTTGTTCGCCCCCACCAGTTTCGCAGCGCGTGTGCCAGCCGCGACCAATTTTGCTCCGTTGGCACGATGTGCGGGAAAAATAGCGCCCATGCCCCTCTCGGGGCCTCTGGGCCTCCGTAATCGCCGTCCCGACTGTCTTGCGACAGAAGGGGCGAAGAAAGGTAAACAGACGCGATGGATCGCGCAGCGCAGCTTGATCGTGAACGGTGCCGGGGCAGAGTCCCTGACGCCGCGATTGCTGCTGCTCGCTCTGTCCATGGTGCTCTCTCATTGCGCGGCCGACTGAGCCTGCCCCCTATGTGCGGGCTTGGCCGGCCGCCCGAAAGTCGGAAACATGTCAAAGAAAATGCTGATCGACGCCACGCATGCCGAGGAAACTCGGGTTGTCGTGGTCGATGGAACCAAGGTCGAGGAGTTTGACTTCGAGACAGTCAACAAGCGGCAGCTTGCTGGCAACATCTATCTGGCCAAGGTAACGCGGGTCGAACCCTCGTTGCAGGCGGCCTTCGTGGATTACGGCGGGAACCGTCACGGCTTCCTCGCCTTCGCGGAAATCCACCCCGATTACTACCAGATCCCCGCAGCCGACCGTAAGGCGCTGCTGGAGGAAGAGCGTCAGGCCGCCGCGGCCGAGAGCGATGAGGCCGAGAAGCCCAAGCGCAACTCGCGCCGCCGGCGCAGCCCGAAGCCCGCGACGGCGGAAGCCGGCGACGCCGTCGTCTCGGAGGAGATCGCCGGGATGGGCGTTCTCGACCCCGCGGAAGGGAACGAGGATGCCTCGGCGCGGATCGAACTGGCCGAGGAAGCGGGCACCCCGGCCGCCCCGGCCGAGGATGATGCCGGTCACGAGCATCACGACCACGAGGAAGACGGCATCGAATCCGTCGCCGAGGAGGACGTCGCCGAAGAGATCTCGCTGCCGAGAAAGCCGCGTGCGCGCCGCTACAAGATCCAGGAAGTGGTCAAGGTCCGGCAGATCATGCTGGTCCAGGTCGTCAAGGAAGAGCGCGGCAACAAGGGCGCGGCGCTGACCACCTACCTCTCGCTGGCGGGCCGCTATTGCGTGCTGATGCCGAACACGGCACGCGGCGGCGGCATCAGCCGCAAGATCACCAACGCGGCCGACCGCAAGAAGCTGAAGGACATCGCGTCCGAGCTGGAGGTGCCGGAAGGCGCCGGCCTGATCATCCGCACCGCCGGCAGCCAGCGCACCCGGACCGAGATCCGCCGCGACTATGAATACCTCATGCGCCTGTGGGAGCAGATCCGCGAACTGACCTTCAAGTCGATCGCGCCCGCGCCGGTCTATGAGGAAGGCGACCTGATCAAGCGGACCATCCGCGACATCTACTCGAAAGAGATCGACGAGGTTCTGGTCGAGGGCGATCGCGGCTATCGCACCGCCAAGGACTTCATGAAGATGATCATGCCGTCGCACGGCAAGAACGTGAAGCATTACACCGACCAGATGCCGCTGTTCGCGCGCTATCAGGTCGAGAGCTATCTTGGCGGGATGTTCAACCCGGTCGTGCAGCTGAAATCGGGCGGCTACATCGTCATCGGCGTGACCGAGGCGCTGGTCGCCATCGACGTGAACTCGGGCCGGGCCACCAAGGAAGGCTCGATCGAGGACACGGCGCTGAAGACCAACCTCGAAGCTGCCGAGGAGATCGCCCGCCAGCTTCGCCTGCGCGACCTTGCCGGTCTGATCGTGATCGACTTCATCGACATGGAGGAACGCCGGAACAACGCCGCCGTCGAGAAGCGCTTCAAGGACAAGCTGAAGACCGACCGCGCCCGCATTCAGGTCGGCCGCATCTCGGGCTTCGGCCTGCTGGAGATGTCGCGCCAGCGCCTGCGTCCGGGTATGCTGGAATCGACGACGCAGCCTTGCGCGCATTGCCACGGCACCGGCCTGATCCGTTCGGATGACAGCCTTGCGCTGACCATCCTGCGTGCGATCGAAGAGGAGGGCACCCGCAAGCGCACGCGCGAAGTTCTGGTCAAGGCGCCGATCGCCGTCGCCAACTTCCTGATGAACGCCAAGCGCGAGCATATCGCCAATATCGAGGCGCGCTACGGCATGTCCGTGCGTGTCGAGGCGGACCCGACGCTGATCTCGCCCGACTACGCCATCGAGAAGTTCAAGACGGCCATCCGCAACGTCCCCGAGGTCGCCTCGCCGGTCGTGTCGGTCGATGCCCGCCTGATGGCGCAGATCGACGACGAGGATCTGTCGGATGACACGGCCGAGGACGAGGTCGAGGACGTCGCCGAAGAGGTCGTTGTCGAGGAAGTGCGCAATGAGGCCGCACATTCGGATGGTGGCGAGAACGGAGAGGGTGGCAACAAATCCCGCCGCCGTCGCCGTCGTCGTCGCCGGGGCGGCAACAAGCCGGGCGAAGGGGATGTCGCGCAGGGCGAGGATCTCGCCGAGGACGATGCCGCCGACGACAGCGAGGATGGTGCCGGGCCGGTCGAAGTCGTGGAGGTCATTGCCGAGATCGTGGCCGAAGAGCCGGTCGAAGCAGCCGAGGTGACGCCGGCAGAGCCGGTGGCCGAAGCTCCGGCAGCCGAGGTCGTGGCGAAGAAGCCGCGGGCCAGCCGCAGCCGCGCGCGCCGCAAGCCCGACGCGGCCCCGGTCGAAACCGCCGAGCCTGCCCCTGAGGTTGCCGAGGCGGAGCCGGCTGCCGAGCCGGTCGTCAGCGAGGAAGCGGCCCCCGCCGCATCCGCGCAGGAAGCGGAGCCGACCCCGGAGATCGCTGCTGAGCCCGTTCCGCAGCCCGAGCCGGAGGCCGTTCCGCAGCCTGCGAATGACCCGGCACCCCGTTCCGAGCCGGCACTGACCGAGGACGATTCGCGGCCCAAGCGGCGCGGCTGGTGGTCCCTCGGCTGAGAATTCGGCTGGCATGACAGAAGATTGAGAGGCGCGGGACTTCCCCGCGCCTTTTTCATCGCGCAATCTGCCCGGCATGTTGGGAATCGAACTTGCAGATGCCGCCTTCCTGCCTGCCGCCACGGTCGCGCTGCTGGCGGGAATCCTGTCCTTCCTCTCGCCTTGCGTGCTGCCGATCGTGCCGCCCTATCTGGCCTACATGACCGGGGTGAGCGTCGGCGGCCTGAAGTCGCGGGAGCGCAGCGCGGTCGTCCCGGCGTTGTTCTTCGTTCTCGGCCTCTCGACCGTGTTCCTGCTGATGGGCATGGCGGCCTCGGCCTTTGGGCGGATGTTTTTGCAATGGCAGGACTGGCTGGCCCGCGGGGCAGGGGGGGTCGTCATCATCCTTGGCCTGCACTTCCTGCATGTGATCCGCATTCCGATCCTCGACAGCGAGGCGAGGCTGGAGACCGGCGATCGCGGCGGCTCGACCTTCGGTGCCTATATCCTCGGTCTCGCCTTCGCCTTCGGCTGGACCCCCTGCATCGGGCCGCAGCTGGGAATGATCCTGTCTTTGGCCGCAACCGGGGGAGAGGCGGGGCGCGGCGCCTCGCTGCTGGCGATCTATGCGCTGGGGCTTGGCATTCCGTTTCTGCTCTCGGCGATCTTCATCAACCGGGCCATGGGCCTGATGAACCGCATCAAGCCGCATCTGAAGCTGATCGAGCGGGTGATGGGCGTGCTGCTGGTCATTGTCGGGCTTGCCCTGCTGACCGGGGCCTTTCCGGTCTTTGCCTATTGGCTTCTGGAAACCTTCCCCTGGCTTGCCTGGCTCGGATGAGGCGCTTGCCATCGTCCCCCATTCCCGGCCAGCTATGCTGGCTGAGAACGGAGGAGCGGCATGGACCTGGCAATGAACGCGGCGCAACTGGACGAGTTTCTCGGGCGCGACTTTCCCCAGATCGCGGGACAGGTGCGGATCGAGGGGCTGACCGATGCGGGCGTGCGCTGCCGCCTCGTCGTGGATGACCGGCACTTGCGGCCGGGCGCCACCGTCAGTGGCCCGTCGATGTTCGCCCTTGCCGACGTTTCCGCCTATCTCGCCATCCTCGCCCGGATCGGAGAAGTGGCGCTGGCTGTCACCACCAACGCCTCGATCGATTTCCTCCGCAAACCCGAGGCGGGCAGGGACGTGGTCGCCGATTGCCGGATCCTGAAGCTCGGCAGGGTGCTGGCCGTGGCCGAGGTCCATATGCATTCGGACGGAACCCCGGATCTGGTCGCGCGCTGCTCGCTGACCTATTCGATTCCGCCAAAAAGGCGCTGAAATCCGGGTTTGTGAGCAGGTATTTTAATACCTATTTTGTATCACTTTGATATACATGGGTAAATTCGCGTCGAACACACTTGATTCGAAATCGTGTTTCGCCGATATACCCGCATCTCGAATTACACCCCTAAAGGGACGACCATGAAAACCTATACCGCGAAACCGGCGGAGATCGAGAAGAAGTGGATCCTGATCGACGCAGAAGGCGTCGTTCTGGGCCGTCTTGCGACGATCGTTGCCATGCGCCTGCGTGGCAAGCACAAGCCGACCTTCACCCCCCACATGGACATGGGCGACAACGTCATCATCATCAACGCCGACAAGGTGCAGATGACCGGCGACAAGCGCGATGCCAAGAAATACTTCTGGCACACCGGCCATCCGGGTGGCATCAAGCACCGCACCGCACGCCAGGTTCTGGAAGGCGCTCACCCCGAGCGCGTCGTGATCAAGGCCGTTGAGCGCATGATCTCGCGCAACAAGCTGGGCAAGCAGCAGATGACCAATCTGCGCGTCTATGCCGGTGCCGAGCACCCGCATGAGGCTCAGCAGCCCGAAGTTCTGGACGTCAAGTCCATGAACGCCAAGAACACCCGGAGCGCATGATCATGGCCGAAGACATCAAAACCCTGGACGATCTGAAATCGGTCGCCCCCGTGGCGGTTGCCGAGGCCCCCGTCCGTGAAGCTCAGCGCGATGCGCAGGGCCGTGCCTATGCTACCGGCAAGCGCAAGGACGCGGTCGCCCGCGTCTGGGTCAAGCCGGGTTCGGGCAAGGTCGTCGTCAACGGCAAGGACATCGCGGTCTATTTCGCGCGTCCGGTGCTGCAGATGATCCTGCGCCAGCCTTTCGAGGTTACCGGCGTTGTCGGTCAGTATGACGTCTATGCCACCGTTGCCGGTGGTGGTCTGTCGGGTCAGGCCGGTGCGGTGAAGCACGGCATCTCGAAAGCCCTGCAACTGCACGAGCCGTCGCTGCGCGCCGCGCTGAAAGCCGCCGGCTTCCTGACCCGCGACTCGCGCGTCGTGGAACGGAAGAAATACGGCAAGGCGAAAGCCCGTCGCTCGTTCCAGTTCTCGAAGCGCTGATCCAGCCCTTCATCGAGACAAGGAAAACGCGGTCCCTCGGGGCCGCGTTTTTCATTTCGCGATTCCCGTCTGGCTTTTCGAACGGACGGGGGAATCGCGCGGCGCATTTGATTCACGCTGCTCTTGTGGTCTCTGCCAGCAGAACCCCTATATATGGATTTCATGCCGCTCCCATTCGCAGCGACGATGCCTTTTCAATTCCGGTGCTTGCGCGGAGATTTCGCAAAGCCGGGATTATCCGCCCGAATCCAAGACATAAAAATGACAGAAAATCATTGGCTTGTCGTTTTTTCCTCCCGAACCCTCATTTTTCCACTTGCACCCCCCGTCGCCAGACCCTAGATACCGCCTCACCGAAACGGCGAGACGCTGAGACGGGACGGAGCGAGGCGCTGGGAACGGCGTTTGGTTCTGGGAAAATTCGGGAATGAGATGGCTTGGACGGCGCCACGAAGGAAATGGCGC